>Ga0209208_10004569_pt1 | contig 19572 bp, 11 predicted proteins | sample S1TSphfallax_3_FD_187694 | JGI IMG/M metagenome (GOLD analysis project Ga0209208, IMG submission 187694) | Host-associated microbial communities from peat moss isolated from Minnesota, USA - S1T2_Fd - Sphagnum fallax MG (SPAdes) (version 2) | ecosystem: Host-associated > Plants > Peat moss >... | reverse complement strand
TGTCCCAGGCCTATAAATGCATTCCATTTCCCCCATTTTCCTTCAAATTGTTCTCTCTCTCTACTCATCCACTGGTCAACAACAAACTCTGTTTTTGTTCGCTGTAGATTCAGTTCTCTTTCAGCTCTCGTCGCATCAACAGCAGGAGCAACTTGTGGGTGGGTTGCATTTGAGTTGCCAAGCAGCAAACATGGTGCACACGGTGTCGCACACTGAGCTCCTGCAGTGCTCAGTTAATGACATGTCAGAGGATGGCAAGCATGTGGATGAGATCTTGCCTGCACCGTGCCGGACTACTTTACAAAAAGCGTTTTCCTTGAAGGACATGGCGAGCCTGGTAGCATTCGCATTGTTAAGATGGAACCTGGTATGGTATGGCCCACTTGTACTGACTGCATTAATACTACGAGTCATGAAAGTGTTTCGGTGGCCTATAATTTCGGACTAGCCACTAGTTGTGACCTTGATTTCAATGCAACAGTACAATTGTACAAACTCAAATCATGAAAGGGAATAGAGTTTCGTTATGTGCATTGTTGGCTTTTGCTCAAAAACATCCTTTGGTGGTTGATTTGCATGAAAAAACTAAAAAAACAACACCCATGCCCAAAAGGAAATCCGTAGTAACTGAAAAACTGGAAGGATTCATGTGAGGCATTTTTGCACACCTTCAACATGAAGATATGCACTCACAAAACCCGCTTGGAAGTGGAACTACTATGTAGTTGTAGTCTAACAAGTAAGGTGGTTCAATGTAATGCAATGAAGTTCACTAAGAATCTAATGCGTTGTGTCCACTTGGAAGATACAAAGACATTGTGGGAGAATCATAATTCACCATGATGGAATGTGAAGGGGCATTATGTTGATGTTCATTCAATGTCACGCTTGATGGTTGAACCTCTCTTGTTCCATTTGTCATAACATCTACATACAACCTCTTAATCTAACATGCATTGGATTTTTGAAAAGTTAATCTAAAAGGAGCCATGTTATAAAATCTTATAATTTTTTATTTTTTTGATCAAGAGTTAAGCCTTGGGACTAAGAATCACTTTGCTTAGATGAGGAAAAAAAGAAGACAATTCAACCCCCTCTATTTCCAGCAAATGTAGCTCCCTTATAACCAAACTGATGATGCTAAAATTTGGAGAAAACCTTTTACACCTCTTAAACAAGAACTGTTTTAAGTTTGACACAAATCCAACGATGGATATGGGAGGAACAACTATTTGAAATAAAACTCCAGAGGCTTTGTCATGGAAATCCTTCCATGCTTAATTCTTGCACACATCTCTCTCATGAACAACACCTTTCCACACATAAAAACTAATCCTTTCTTCTTCTTTTCACACATTTCTTCTCTTCCTTTTTCCTTTTCTTAACCCAAGAGATTTCCCTCTCCCTTGGTAAGCCTCCATGACCTTTCTTTGAGCTTGTTCCCCTTGCCCAATGGAAGCTTCAAAATCTTTCCCTCCAATCAATGGCCTCCTCATCCTTGAAGAGCCAACGAGAATTGAGAATGATTTGCCCTCCAATTGACTTTAGGATGAGAATTCTTAGGCCCAATGAGACACAAAAAATATTCCATCCTCCAATCAAATAGGATGACAATCCTCATGATTAATGGGATTGGAGGACTCCTCCTTTCCCTTATTTTGGATATCTTGATGAGGTTTTTGAGCTTGATCCTTATCCTTTCCGTCCGTTGACCCTCACATCCTACTTCTTCATCTTAATTATTTCAAGTAACTAACTACTAAGACAATTTATCGATAGTAACAAGTAAACATCCTTGAGTCCTTATTTGACTAAATCAATTCAATGGTTGAAGTAACATCCCCGCGTACCATTTACTCTTTTGATATCCCCTACTTTTTTTTTCCTTCCATGCACTAATTAACTATGTAGTACACTGTAAATTGGAATTAAAATTTGCATCACAAAAACCCCCACATACTTTTAGATCCACCATCGAAATTAGGGTTCGATGAATCCATTAGATTTAGGATGTTCGAGTTTTCATGAAGTTTCACCATCACTCCCACACCTTACACCTACCCTAATTTGTTAAATAAAAAAGCCTCGACTTTTTCTGAACACAAGTACCACATTGTTTCTACTACCCTCTTGGTTTTTGTTGATGCAGGTGAGAATTTAGTCATGGCGGATGATGTCACTACGCCTTCGAATCCTCCAATTTCACTAGTAGAAAAGAAAGAGCTTGAAGAAGCACCGCTTGACGTGAATGTTTCTTAATGGTCATGCGAAGAAGAACCGTCCAGAAGAGTGGTTCGCACTTGAGTCAGTCATTCAGCATGGGATCGTCGATTATCTCCTAACTTGCATGCCTTAACAATCTATTTAGAATTTGTTCCTGCTTATGGAGTTGCACCAGAAAGGTTTGAAGAGTGTCAATGTGAAGATGACGATGTTCGTCTTCATTGTTGAACTTGGGTTCTTAGTGATGGCCATTATCGTTGGCTGCAAGGCCCAATCAACCCCCTTTTCATGAAGCATCGAACCGAATACCTAACTCACACTATTTGTCGCATTCTAGAGTTTTTGCAATTGTGATTTATTCCCTTAAAGTTGTGTACTAAATTGTAATTCACCAAAAACCACTCAGGTGGAAATGTTAATACTTAAGTTTGATTTTGATTCTATTTAAGAGTCTGATAGAAGTAAAGACTAATTAAAGATGTAATTAGGACTGCATCCTAAAAATCTTTCAAGTACATCATTCGTGCCTGAAGATTATTCTACAGACTAACTTAATATTGTCATGGCGAAATGTTATTGTTAATTATGGGCTTGTATTCCCAATATATCAGTAAAATCCCATTTAATTCTACATTCCCTTTCACCTCTCTACAACATAAAAGGATAATGTACTTAAAAAGGTTTACTAGGTCCTAAAATTAACTAAGCCTTACATCAATTTAAATAAAATAGTCTTCTACGTTGAAATATCCAAAGGTTAATTCAACTCTTAATAATTATTACTTGGAGGTTTATCAGGATTCAAATCATTACCACTAAGGAAAACTATGGAACTAAAGCTTAACAATTTGTGGTATTATAATCCATGACTCACAATTCACCAAGCTAGAAGTTGCAGATACCATGTTAAAAGGAGTTACATTTCTACCACAAAGTAATTTTCAACAATCAAAGAAGCCACAAGGGAATTGAATTACCAAAAAAGATTTGAAGGCACACAAACAAGGGATAATGTGATGTGGGCACAAGCTCAAACAATAGCGAAAATGATAATTGTTGCTTGAAGGCAAAAATTGTTGTTAATCAATTTGCATTCTCTTTGTTTATGATGCTTGTAGAATTAGCTTGAAAAGGAAACATGGTCAATGCTCATGAATACCTTGCCCTCAAATGCATCGAAAAGTTGTCCAAGCTTTGTAAGTGCTTGTCCATGGCACCAAATTATGGGGTGATCAAAACACCAAATGCACAACAACAAACATCATTAAGTGAATTCATGTAAACAAATGGACTCTTGCATACACCAAATGACACTAATGACCATGCTCATGCATTCAATCATCTTCACTAGCCTTCTTACAAGGTGCATTTCATGTGGTAAATGTTGAAACCAAATTTGTGAATTATTTAATGAGTTCAATTTCAAGATCACAAAATTTTGTTTCAATTAGTTTTTGGATTTACAAATTTTAGGTTTGCAAATTTTGCTCAAAGCACATAATATAGGCATTATGTAATGCTATGATTTGTGTGGTTTGGGGTGTAAACATTATTATGTTTACATGACCAAGAACACACACACAATTAGTTTGGTGATCATAATTTTGCAATCTCTTGAGTTTAGACATGAACTAATTGTTGAAACATGTGAGAAACATTTTTCTACTGAATCTTTTTATAGATCAATAGTTTGCACAATTTTATAGTATTTGCTAGAAGTTTAATATTCACATTTGTATGGGAGCATGTTGGTTGAAATTGGCCTAGATCCTTCTTTGAAGCTTTAAAGGTTAATCAATCTTCTTGTGAACATGGGCACATTCACATTTCTTCTAAATAGGTCAAGCAATTCCAAGTTGAAAAAATGAACTTCTTATTGTGCACCAAGAAAAAAACCTAAGTCTAATCCTCCCTAAAATTCTAATGCAATTATGTTTACATCAAGAGTTCACTGAAACATGTCATCTATGAAGCTTGCCATGACACCATACACAACTACAAACTTCAAAAACATCATGTTTAATGGTGTCCCATTTTGTCTCCAAGTTTTTCACTAGTGGTTCAAGCATCCCATTTGGTTTATGCAAATTAAAGATTTGCCAACACACTCCCAAATGCACCAACTTGTGCATTGCTTGTGCATGGGTTTTGAGAAATTGCAAGAAAGCTATGACAGAATTGACATTCTTCTTCTTGGTTGAAGGTTTTTCATTTCCTTGCATGGGTGAGCACAACTTGCACATCTTCTCCTTGCATTTCAACTCCTCAATACCCTAAATTTGTAGTTTCTAGTGAACCATACAATCACTAAATATTGCACCAAGATTCATTGTTCAAATTTTTTTACCATGTGGTCAAATTTTTTTTCCTATGTGGTCAAATTTTTTTACCCAATGCCATTGTCTTTCACAAAACACATGCTAGGTTTTCAAAGAGCTTAATGATGCATAACCATTTCAAATAAATAATCCTATCTCATCTTCACTGTCCATTCAAGAATGGGAACCATGGTTATTTTTTTCAAGCAATACCCATATGCTTAAACATACCAATTCATCTACAAATTACATAATTTTATACAAATACCCAAAAAATCATAAACCTAATTTTGATAATAAAAAATTGCATCCATGTTAAATTGTGAAACATTATAACACAATGAATGCACAACCTTAATTGGGGAACTGAACTACTCCTTACAATTGCCCAAAATATTTTAAACTTAATTATTTATTTTTTTGGTGCATATATCTCAAATTATGTAAAGATTACAAGCATTCAATGCATAATCATAATAAAAATATTAAATTTTTTATATACAACTACTAAAAACAAACTTGTGCCTTAAAACCTCATTATAAATGTGAGGAGGATTTCCTTACCCACAAATCCAATGTCCTTGTTTGTTTCAAACATGTAATATTAAAAAATGTGTTCTTACTTCTCATTGTTAATGCACAAAAATCAAAGCAGGATACGTATTTAACAAAAAAAAAACACCAATTACAAGCAATATATGCATTCATAATTAACTAAACCCATCATTATTCGCATAAAATCATTGGTTCCCTTTTCTTCTTCACCCAACATGTAAGAATTGCAATGACTTAATCTTTTTTCGTAAATTTTGTAATAATTGCTCCAAGTCATCATGGCCCCAATCTGAGGATATTGCAAAAATTTGGTCCACTATCATAATTTAAATTCAATCACATTATGATTGGTCCATGGGTGTTGTTTCATATATTTTCATATAGAGATAAACATCCAGCTTCATTGGACAAAGTTGGGGGAAATAAACATAATACATATTTGATACATGAGCAATACCCTTGTCTATTGCTGAGGGCATCATGACCTTGGTAGGGGCGTTTTATGCAAATATAAACCTCATGTGTGACACAATATCGTCATCAGTTGTTGAGACATTGCAACTTTGGTGGGTCTTTTAGGTAGGTAGATAGTTTGGCAAGCAAGTAGGAGAAAGTCAATAGCTTAAAAAGTAAGCTAGGATGATTGGTGTGTTAGTTCGTAGGTGGGTTGTATGGTTGGCTGTGTAGTTGGATTTGGGAAAAAAAAAAGATCAAAATGTTTTTTCAAGAAAAGGCGGGGCTGATGGGAAAAAAAAGAAAAAATCAAACTGTGCTAACAGGTGTGGTTCGCGCAGGAATGGGAACCAACTAAAAATCAGTGACCATCTAGGCACATACATCCCCAACTGGTGGAGTCACTGGGGCTGGTTCACTCTGGCCAAGATCAGTGACAGTTACTATACCCCTTCTTGAGAATTTTTTAACACAGAGCATCAGTGACAGGAATGGTATATTGCATCGAGCATCAGCATATGATTCCAAGCACAAGCACACGATTCCGAGCCAATTAATTGGCCTTGGCAGCATTGGCCAAAGATTTGAACAGCAGGATACCGATCTGCTTGATGTGCTCCGGAGGTCCCGTGTCGCCCACCGGTACGTAAGTGGAGTTCCATATTGCGTCAGTGGTACCGGCGGCTGCTCCAGGGACGAACTTCATGACGGCGCTGAAGTAGTGGTACCGAGGATCGCCTTCCAGCACCGTGAACCCCAGTGCCTTGTTTGCATCGTCGAAGAAATCCACGCGCTCCTTCATTTCCCCGTCATGAGGAAACGCTGCACATCATCAATCATATCGCAGCGAACTTGGTAAACCACAAGCTCAGCACAAGTTATTTCATACTACGACTAGTCAGATTGATCAGACTACGAGCACCAGGACTGTTTCTTCTTTGAGCTAATGATCCTAGGAAGTATGACAAGATTATTGGATGACAACTCTGTGCTTCTTGAATAATTAGTCTGCAAGAAGGTTGCTTGTGAGACGCCTGCCAGGCCAGTTTTCCATACCTGAGCCCATTTTGACGACGCGGATGCTCCCAGGTTCACCATGTCCCTGGAGAAACGTGGATGAAACGAAGAACTCCGGCATCGCCTTGGGTAGCAATTTGTCAGCGTGCTTGCAGGCCTCCCATATTGCATCTGGGGACGCATCCAGAACCTCCGTGTGTGACAGAGCCTTCCTGGACAGCACGGCCTGCTCAAGAGTTTTGAACACCAGAACGACTATCTGCTTGATGTGCTCAGGGGGGCCCATGTCCCCGACGGGCTCGAACGTTGCGGTCCAGACTGCCTCGCAGCTGGTCTCACCCACGGGGACGAATTTCATCTCGGCGCTGAAGGAGCTATAGCGGGGATCGCACTCCAATATGGTGGTGCCGATGGTCTTGTTAGCATCGTCTCTCTTATCGATGCGCTCCTTTATTTCTCCAGCCGAGAATTCAGCGATTCCTGCAGTTACCCATCTCAACCAAATCAGACTACAGAAATTCTTGACATGAAGAAACAGCCGATCCTCATATGTGTAAAAATGAATAAACATTAAAGTTCCAAAAAATTATGAATTATGTATCATTACTTGATTTGTTTTAAATTAGCATTTAATTTACAAAGAAATAATAAATTACATATATTGAACATACATTATTACAAACTCATATTTCAAAATTTCCTTAAATTTTATTTTGAAATTAAATTTTAATATTTATATGGAAAAAAATTGCATCATACATAAGCATTCATTTCTACAAATAAAATTTACATGTAATTTAATTTTTAATGATTTTTATTGCAATTTTAAAAAATTATTGAGATATCATGTCTATAAAAATTAATAAACATTAAAATTTCACAAAAAATATTAATTAGAAAACCCTCCTTTTTTAACCAAAAGTTTTCAACTACATGACATTTGCAACTATGTTTCAACTGGATTTTTTTTAATTTTTAAATAAAATTATGGCAATTTTCAATTAAATTGATTTGTTTACTATATCGGTATGTAGTTGAAAGCATTTTTCAATTGTGTGATCATTTGTTGAATATTCCCAACAACAACAATGTCTCCAAGTTGAACTTCCAACTATGTTGGTAAACAATGTGAAGGATGTTTTATATTTTAAAAATTACAATAAATATTCATTAATTATTAAGGTACATGCAAATGTTTTCTGTATACATGAATGATGAATTTTTTTGTGCATATAAATATTACACTTTATTTTGAAAATATATATTTTTTTAATTCTGAAATGTAAATGAACTTACTAATGTGTATGTTCAATACATGCATAAATTATAATTTCTATGTAAATTCAATTTTAGTTTACAACATATCAAATAAAAATATTTAGGTAATTTGTTTTTTAATATGTTCAATACATGTATAATTTATTATTTCCATGTAGATTCATTTTAGTTTACAACACATCATGTTATGATACATGATTAATATATATTTTTTAAAGATTTATTCTAATTTATTCTATTAGTTCCAATTTTCTCTTCATCTATTAAAATTATAATAATTAGTAAATGTATTTAATAAATTATCATGTAATTTCAGAAATTATTTTTATTTAACAGTAATATATTATAAAATATTTTTAATTTAATATTTATTATACTAGGTCATTTAATAGTTCCAACAAGTTAGATAAAAATATGAATAAAAATAATTAAATAACTAGCCTAACCTAATTACTAGCTACAATATTATTATTTATTTTATTGTTGTAATTGTAATCAATTATCAATTATCACAACACTATAATGATTATTTTAATTAGAATATCATATAAATTTTATTATTGAATATTTATATTTGAGTTAATTCTTTGTTTTATGAAATGTTAATAAGAATTTATAATGAATTTCGAATTTTAAAAAATATTCAGTGATAATTAATTATTCAATAGATGAATACATTTAATAGTTTTCTTTCCAAAAAAACTAATCACCATATTATTTAATAAGTGATGTTAATATGTTTAATATTTAATTATACAACTATATAGTTAAAAATAGTTGATGAAATAATTGTCTTTAGACCCCCTTTACTTCCAGCAACTATATCTTGTTCATTTTTCATTCATTTTGAACAATTTCAAAGGCTACAAATATGTTATTTCAAAATATAGAAAACTTGTTTAAAGTGAAAAATAAAAAAACAATTGTTGAAAAGCTAAAGCTTCAAAATCATACTAAATACTTATGAAAAAATCCAAAGCATAACCCCCTTCACTTTGAAAGGGCATATTTTGCTAATTTTCCATTAGATTGTAGCATTTTTTATAAATTTGGATATGCCAGGTGGAGGATTACAAAATTGTTTTAACTTTCAAAAGGAACAAACTATGGACAAGAAAGGTATAATGATACAATATTGTTAAGTGTTCAGTGATAGGTGTGTTTTCCCTAGGTTATAACAAAAACTTTTATCCCATATTGTTTTGTTTCCATTCCATGAATCCAAACTATATAAATGAGTGCACTAAGATATTGGAAAACATAATAAACATGAAAACCTAATAGCCATTTGGGATGAGCCAATAAAAAAGGTTCAACCTTAAAGGCTAAACCAAATGAAATAGGATTTCATTTATTGATTGCCATGTGGTTTATGTCTAAGCCTGAGATAGGTGTTTATATCTAGCCCTAATTTAAACCTAGATTAAATGGCCTATGTTTAGTTTTAACCTAGGTGCCTAGATTTAAACCTAACCTATTATTAAGCACCATGTGGCCTATATTATTGATGTGGATGTGCCATGTGTCGTTTAACTATGCATTGACCCCACATTTTATGAATGTGCCACATGTCAACATTGTCAGTGTGCCACATGTCACCAAACCACTAACCAAATGTTCAATTTTCATAGTTAAACATAGTGGAGTTCCATTTACTTATTTGTAAATGTTGACATTTGCTTTGCATTTGAGCGTCATGGTTTTTTGGAATGAAGAACATTGAGTTGCATATTTGGGTGGGTAGCATACAATACTCCACTGGCCATCAACATAAATATTTTTTTTCAACTCCAAGCCATCTTGAGATAACAAAGGCAACAAATCACTAAAACCAAATGGCAATTGTTGAATGTCTACATCCTTCACAAAATTAGGTTCAAGAACTAGAACAAATACCCATGGATGATAGAAATTCACATGGTTAGGATGATGGGAATGTTTGTTTATGCTTGGAGGACAATCAACGGGTCGTTTAGCAAACCCAAACACCTTTTCTCCCTCAAAATGCGGAAGGTGATTTGTGAAAGATGACCTAGTTGTGAAATTTGCCATAACAGCCACAAGTTTGGCAAAATCACTCAAGCCTTGTGCCTTCCTCAACAACAATTCATTTTTGTCAAGTCCATGACCAGCTAGGCCACCTTGCATGTATTGTCTATACAACGTAAACTATTTGAAAGCACAAACATAGTCATTAAATGCCGCTATGTATAGACAAGTGCCGCATTTTCTCAACTACTGCAACCAAATGTTATGCATAGTTTCTACCAAATTACAAGTGGGCATGTTCACCCACTCCTCATTGTTGAACTTCTATAGGTCAAAGGAAATAAAACATCAACAAAATTTAAAATGTCAGAACAAAGTTGGAGTGAAAGAGCAAATAGAATTCCTATGTTAAATTGGTTTAGAGTTGAAAGACGAAATACTCACATGGACCATGAAGCCTTCCCATTGTTTAACACGAAAATGCTAGAAATTAAAATTGCCAAGCTCATGGACACATGCCTCAGAAACAACCCTTGACGAGAGCCACCGATAACGAATTAGAGCATGTAGACTATTGGCCTCCCCAAAAGATTTTCCGCCCTTGTATTGGTGGCAAAAAAAGATGTGTTGATCTTGAAATTTGGGTTTGATTAGTTGTTCAATGTGCTTATCAAACGATTAAATCCAATGGAATAAACATGTATGCTCCTTGTTAATCATCCTCACAAAGGGGTCCCCCGATCCATAAATAATTTTGATACCATTATGGATAGGCATCAAAAAAACCTCCTAGGCATTTTCGACAAGTTGTTTTGAACTTGTCCATTGTGACTAGGCCATGTACTTTTTGACTGAGCCTAAGTTGGCGTTTTTGACTAGTCAATATGATAGTCAAATGATTTTTTGAATGATCAAACACCATTTTGATTATTTAAATATCATGTGGCATTTAAACAATGGCCACCCAAGTTAAGCCACATGGCATTTAAACATTAGCCACCTAGGCTATGCCACATGGCATTTAAACATTGGGCATATAAGTTATGTCACATGGCATTTAAACATTGGCCATCTAAGCTATGCCACATGGCATTTAAACATTGGCCACTAGGTTATGCCACATGGATAAAACCTAAATAACCTAAGTTAGACCTAAAATTAGATACCCACTCCTAAGGTTGCTATGTTTATATAGGAACCTACAACTTAAACTCCTAAGCCTAGGTCGAGGAGCATATAACTAGCAACTAGGTATAAAAGCCTAAAGTAGACTAGGGCAACCTAAGCTATGACCTTTACTAGGCTTAAATGTACACCACATAGATTAAGCCTACACTTAGATGACCTAGGTAGGAAAATCCTATTTCATTTTGAATTTGGCTTTTAAGGTTGAACCTTTTCAATTGATTCATCCCAAATGGCCTTCTTTTTAAAAATATTTCTTATGTCTTGGATGCTTATGGTGCATCTATTTATATTGTTCATCATTTGGAAAGGATTACAAACAATATGGGACAAACTTTTGGGAGGGAGAAAACATTTTCATGTCCACACAACATTAGAGCCTTTTAATTCACACAACATTATTTCTAAATAACTATGTAAAACACATAGATTAAGTAAATAAATAAATAAAGAGGTAGGCAAATATTTATGTTAATTAAGTTAAAATAAAAATTAGTAATAGTTAATGTTTAATTATTTAGTTATAATTAATAATTACAACCAAATTATAACTAATATTTACAAATTTGACCTAATTCATTATATATTATCAACAATGTATTTGTAATAATTAAAATTTTACTATTTAATTACAGATTCATTATTGTATTTTAGTTAAATAATTAATTAACCAACTAAGAATTTATCATAAGTATATAATTGGCCTACCCTAACCTATATAACTAGGTTACCTATAGGCTAAAATATAGATAAATAGGTAGAATATAGGTAGGGTATGTATAAATAAATGCACCTACATATAAGCTAATTGTAATTTAAGTTATTTTAACCACATACTTACATTACATAAGTTAAATAGGTGGCTAATTTAACCCAGGAAAAATTAATTATGGCAAAAATAATGATTATTAAACTAATAATGGTTAAACCAATCAAAATTTTAAAATAATTATGAAAAAATAACCATGACTAAAATAATTATGGTTCAATTAACCATGAATAAAATAAATAAAGCCAAGCTAACCAGTGAATAATTATGGCTAAATTAACCATAAGTAAAATAAATATGGTCAAACTAACCAATGAATGAATATTCTATGACTAAATAAGAAATGATTAAACTAACCATGAATATAATAAATATGGCCAAACTAGCTTTAAAAAAAAAATTATGGTAAAACCAACTGTGACTAAACTAACCATGAATAAAAGTAATATGGTTAAACCAAGTACACATGAATTAATTATGGCTAAAAAAATGAATGAAATAATTATGACTAAAATCAAAATAGTAAAATATTTATGGCAAAATAACTATGAGTAAATAAATTTGGCTAAACTAATTATTAATAAAATTAATATGGCTAAAAAAACTAATGAATATATATTTTATGGCAAAACCAATCATGAAAGAAAAAAAAACACGATTAGAATAAACATGAATGAACTAATTATGGAAAAAATCAAAATGGTTAAAATATTTATGGCAAAATTAACCATGGCTAAACTAGAAATGGTTAAACCAACCATGAGTAAATAAACTTGGTTAAGCTAACCATTAATAAACTTAATATGGCTAAACTAGCTAATAAATAAATATTTTATGGAAAAACTAATTATGCAAAAATTAATTATGGCTAAAATAAATATGAATGAAATAATTAAGACAAAATTAACCGTGGCTAAATTAGAAATGGTTAAAATAACTATGAATGAATAATTTGGCTAAAATAACCACTAACAAATTAGTTAATATGGTTAAACTAACTAATGAATAAATATTTTATGGCAAAACCAACTGTGCAAAAAATTAATTATGGCTAAAATCAAAATGGTTAAAATATTTATGGAAAAATTAAACATGGTTAAATTAAAAATGAGTAAACCAATCATGAATAAATAAATTTCGTTAAATTAGCCACTAATAAAATTAATATGGCTAAAAACTAATGAATAAATATTTTATGGCAAAACCAATTATGTAAAAATAAATTATGACTAAAATAAACATGAATGAAATAATTGTGGCTAAAATCAAAATAATTAAAATAATTATGGAAAAATTAAACATGGTTAAACTAGAAATGGTTAAACTATCCATGAGTAAATAAATTTGGCTAAACTAACAACTAATAAAGTTAATGTTGGCTACATTAATTAATGAAAAAATATTTTAGGGCAAAACCAATTATGCAAAACTTAATTATGACTAAAGTAAACATGAATGATATAAATATGGCTTAAATCAAAATGGTTAAAATAATTATGGAAAAACCAACCATGATTAAACTACTAACCATGAATAAAATGAATTTGACTAAAATAAACATGAGTGAAATAATTATGGCTAAAATAAATAAAAATTAAATTCTTATGGCAAAACCAACCATGGTTAAATTAACTATAGTTTTCAATTAATTATGGGTTTATTGATTATGGTTTAATTTATTAGGGTAAAATAATAATATTTTGAAAATAAATAGAACTAATTTTGTTATGCTTATAGTAACCATGGTTAAATTCATTATGGCAAAACCATTAATGGCCCAATTAGTAATGGTTAAATTAACTATGTTAAATTAATTATCATGGCTAAACATACTAAGGTTAAACCAAATATTATGAAATTGACCATGTTAGATTAATTACAATTAGTTTTAATTTTAATTATTTTTTCATAGGTAATTGAGACATAATTAATTTCAATATAATCAATTTAACCATAGTTAGATAAACCACATATATATAATTAGTTTAATCATAATTAATTTGGTCATGATTCATTTAGTTATGATTAGTTAACTTTTACATTTCCCAACTTTTTTTCTAATTGGTCAAACATAGTCAAAATGATAAATGTAGTCCCAAGATACCCAACTAGTATTAGAATTTGTAATTGGGCCTTTTGACTAGGCCATTGGCCACTTTGATTAGGCCTACTTAATTAACCCTATTGATTGAATATAATAGGTGTCTTTATTAACTAGAACACTTGCCAATTTGACTAGATTGGGTGGTTTTATTTACTAGGCCACTAACCAATTTGACTAGGTGGTATTTCTAAATCCAATTTGACTAGATGTTCAATTTGACTAATTGTCAAATTGGTCACTCTAGTCAAATTGATTAGTTAAAAAATACCCATTGTCATTGAAGCCCTTGGCCTCTAGTCAAAAAAACTCATCTAGTCAATTTGGTCAATATGAAAAAATAAGAATTATAATAATGTTTGTTGAGCCTTTGTGTCTTCAAACTACATGTCACAAACCACAATGGTCATCACTTTGCAATAGGCCAGATCATACACATGACAAGCCATAGTTGTCAACTAGCCCCACACTTCACATAACCAAACATGATCCAAGCATTCTACAAATCCCTTGTAGGTTGCATTCATGTGACAAGACTCATTCCACTCCCCACACCATGTATGGACATCTTGAAATGAACACCTTTTATCCAAGAACTTGTCTAAGGAAACAACAATCTTGGACGTAATCATATCGACCTTAGACTTCAATTCAAGGATGTTATCAATGTAACCACCACCTAAACAATGTTTGAAAGAAGCGATGAGGTTACGAATGTTTGGAGAGCTTAGTTCATAGAACTTGTCTTGGATTTGCTCCAATTGCTCACCTTTGAAAAGCTCCACTTTACCATTGCTACAATTATCGAGCAAATGCCTAGCCAAAAAGGTCTTGATAGCACTCAGGGAAATCGCAAACATCTTCACATTAAGTGTGCAATTGACCTCTTTTGCATTTAACCTTCTAGTCTTTTCCAGAAATTCCTTACACTTGCCATCCGCAACAAGATGGTTGTGTACCCCAAAATGAATTACTGCTTTTGACAATAAGTGGAGTTTATGTACAACATTATAGATTCTCCCACTACAACCAACAATGTAGAAAGGAAGAGCAAGACAAAATTTGCATCCAAGCAAGGAAGCAAACAAAGTTAGTTACATTTGACCTACAACTAGAATATGAGCACTCCACCACACCAAAAGGTTTCATTGCAAGAGGCAAAGCACACAAAGTTATCATAATCATCCTACACAACGTACGTGACCCAAGCAACAAATCTTCTTGAAGTTCAACCCAAAACTATTTTTAATATTGGTGGTGATCACCTTACATCAAGCATGGCCATCATTCATTATGTCCATGCCTTGCATTTTGGAAGAGCTATGAACATTGGGAAGTAAAGGTGGCAATTCAAACAAGACATCCCCATCAAGAACAATTGGCAAAAATCAGACTTTTTGAACATGTATTTTGTTAGAATCCAAATTCCACGACTCATTGGAGCTTCGTATTAAAAGTGCCATTAAACACAAACAAAAAACCACTAACTAAATACTTTCAAGAGAGAATGAGGGGTGTGATGACCAAGGAAAAAATGATCGTGATGATGGAAATTGTGGCTGCAAGGAATCAAATTTGATAATATTTTGGATGAAGATTGGGGTGTCAAGTCATCATTTGAGGAAGAATCAAACAACTCATTGAAACCAAATGAAGAAGGTTTGACTAAAGACAAAAATCAAGTGTTGCTAACCTCATGTTCTTGTTTCACAATCTTGACCAAAACATTGTTGTTCTTGGCATTAGGATTGTTTTTGAGAGTTATGAGTAAGACTACTGCCAACAATGTAATAACACCCACAACCACCCATTGTCTCCTTTTGGAGGAGGTCATAGGAATTTGGTACACCAAATTCAAGACCAAGTTATTAGAATCATTTGAGACATCTTTGGATATATGCAATGATCTTAACTAAAACAAAAACATAGTGCATAAACATTGTTCAAACATCGAGGTCATCCCTGAATCATCAACTATGATGGTTAACTTTGAACATCCAATAACATGAAATGTTGCCATGTTACAAGGGACACAAATTGTAATGAAAAAGAAAGAAATGCAATAAAGGAAATGCAATCAAACACAAAGCACAAATTTGAACGCTTCAAAGGACAAGGAGAGGGAAGAATGGCAAATCAAGATAGATTTGATAAGAAAGGGATAAATATGGAATTGGATAGATAACAACACCGATTTGACACACAAAAAAAATCATTGAAATATTATTATAGCCAAAGATTATGGGATCCGATGCAAAATATTGAAAGTGAAACAAGGTGATAAAATTGAAACTAGTATAATATAATGCCCTATTTAAATTACATTCCGTAAACCACATAATTGTTCCTAAGACTAAGACAAATTACACATGAAATGAATTGTTGAAAGAAGTTTAAAAGTGGGGAACAATTAGGAAGATTTTCCATTCAATTGATTCCATGATCACCAACAACCCCAATTTCAAATATTTGCATTTAAAAAGACAACTGAAACATACAAATAATATACGGTCATCAAAAGAATTGACTATGGCAATAGGACATTCAAAGTGAGGTCGATCCTACAAGAATAACCATTTACGTAATGATGAATCACTTTAGTTTCATTTAGAATCTCAAAACAAATAGAGAAACAATGAGATGGGTGGAAGACCACAAAAAGAAGCGTGAAGGAAAGGCAAATAATACAAAAGATAGTAATGATTTTCAAAGTCATAACTCTTGCATAAACTGATCAAATCGTGTGCACTACTATTGGCATGATTTTGACGAAACAAGATATGATTAGAAAAGAACATGCAACAAACAAAAAATAATGAGCATGTTGTTAACAAAATCTTGACAATAGCAAGATATTTCTATCAGAATTGGATGCTATAAATCGACATAAATAATTCTATCAAAAAAGAATTGCACGCTCGTGGGAAAAGAAAATTAATATAAGAATCATATATTGTAAACAAATCACAACCCATTGGGATTCCAACAAATCAATGTGGCAATCTTCCAGCATATATAATTTTATGTATTTGGCATTAAAATATTTGAAATATTCTTAATTTGGATGTGGTGTAAATGTATATACCACATATGTGCTTGTACTAAGAATGTGAACATTCCATACAAATCTACCATCTAGATTTGCAAGCTTGAACCTTATGTATGTGTGATTATTAATTGAACAACAATAGAAATATCTAATGAAATATGTATGTGAGTTGTATGAAATTGGAAAATAATAAGAGTTTGTGGCATATGCACATTTGAGAGTACAATTTGTATGTGCAAAATATGTATATATGGCCAATGTATCATGACATAAGAAAAAAACATATGGCAAACAAAATACTATTCATGCCCAAATGCAAATTTTACATTTAATTATTCAATAATTGGAAATTTCAATATATCACACATCACACACATCAATTATCATCACCCCACCACATATATGGTTGAATGTGGACTATTAAAAAGAATAAATGATTCACTTCACCTTGATATCTTTTACAAACATGGTGAGGATGAACATGACATGTACCAATAGAATGAGCACACATCCATAGGAACAAACAAAATGCAACAAAACTCCAAAGCCGGTTTATCCAAACATGTTGGTCAAACTTGATTTTGTCATTTCATAGGTGTGGTGACAAGGTTACAATGCTTTTGAAATATTACTTGGAAATGTTTTTCAAAAGTTGGAGGGACGTTTGCAAAAGACAAATATGTTAATCATTGATGACTGTTATGTTTAGGAAAAGATTGAAATAAGATTGAAATAAACAATTTATCCAATAAAATTTATATTTAATATGATCATTGGATTAACTAATCAAACCTTGGGATCACTAAACACTGATTTAATTCGATTAACTTAATTCATTGGGATCACCAAGCATGGATAAAAATAGGGATACCATTTTATTTGGCTTTAAGGTCTAGCGCTTTGGATTTGGCAACCAATATTGAGCCGATTATATTTTTATTAAAGATAAATAGTTTGTGCGCTACTACCAAAGTGGGTGTAATTTACTAGCTTAAATCACTATGGGACCTTAAAAGTGAAATAACTTCATTGCATTTTATTGATTTCACCTAGTGAAAGTTATTTTATTATAATATCACTGTGTAGACATCATGTTTCATTTCTGGTTAACATAATTCACTAGTACAATTTACTATAACAAATATGTTTATTTTTATGTTTTTAAAAATATTCCATCTATGTTACTTTATGATATACCCTACATTATTTTAAGCTACTTTAGTTATTCTAACTTATATTTTATGTTATTATAGGCTATTATAAATTATTGTACCCTAAATTATTATATGTCTTAAAATATTTTAACTAGTTTATTATAAGCTTTTAAATTACTTAAAATTAAATTATTCAACTAATTTTAGGCTATACCTTAGGTTATTTTATTTAAAATTAATATATGTTATTTCAAGTTATACTTTAATTATTCAAGGTCATTCTACTTAATGTTATTATAACTTATTTTATCCTAAACATAATAACTTTAAAATAATCTAAAACAAAATATAATGACCTAAGGTAAAAATAACTTAGAATATAAAATAATAACCTATGAAAAATAATTTTAAATACCCTACAATATAATAACTACCAATAACCTATGATATTATAACATAGAATATCAAACAATAATTTATAATATAAGAATCACCAATAATATAACATATAATAACCAACAATAACTTATAATACAATAACCATTAATAACCATTAATAACCACCAATAAAATAACCACCAATGGCTTACAGCAGAATAATCACTAATAGCCATTAATAGAATAGCCACCAACAACCATTAATAGAATAGCACCAATAACCATTAATAGGATAGCACCAATAACCATTAATAGAATAACCACCAATAGCCATTAATAGATTAATCACGAATAGCTATTAGTAAAATAGCCACCAATAGCCATTAATACATTAATCATGAATAACCATTAATAGAATAGCCACCAACAGCCATTAATAGATTAATCATGAATAACCATTAATATAATAACCACCAATAGCCATTAATACATTAATCACAAATAGCCATTAATATAATAGCCACCAATGGCCATTAATACATTAATCACGAATAGTCATTAATATAATAGCCACTAATAGCCATTAATAGAATAACCACCAATAGCCATTGATAGGATAACCACCAATAGCCATTAAAAAAATAGCCACCAGTAGCCATTAATAGAATAGCCACCAGTAACCATTAATAAAATAGCCACCAGTAGCCATTAATAGAATAGCCACCAGTAGCCATTAATATAATAGCCACTAATAACCATTCATATAATAGCCATTAATAGCCATTAATAAAATAACCATGAATAACCACCAATAAAATAACTACTAATTGCCATTAATAGAATAACCATCAATAACTATTAATAGAATAACCACTAAAAATCATTAATAACCACAAATAAAATAGGTACCAATAGCCATTAATAACCACCAATAGCATTAATAAAAGGACAACTAATAGCCATATATTATAATTGCTTAGGATTGCCAAAAATAATCTAAGGTGAAATAATTTATAATAAACAAAAATAACTTAAAGTGAAATAATTTTCAATAGCCAAAAGTAACTTATAATAGCTACAAGTAATCTAAATTGAAATAATTT
>Ga0209208_10004566_pt1 | contig 19582 bp, 11 predicted proteins | sample S1TSphfallax_3_FD_187694 | JGI IMG/M metagenome (GOLD analysis project Ga0209208, IMG submission 187694) | Host-associated microbial communities from peat moss isolated from Minnesota, USA - S1T2_Fd - Sphagnum fallax MG (SPAdes) (version 2) | ecosystem: Host-associated > Plants > Peat moss >... | reverse complement strand
CATGAACTCCCAACTATTATCCCTCCAACTAGAGCCCCAGACTGAGACCTTTGAGCTGGGACTCACTGAGAGTTGAAGGAAGTCTTTTACTCATCTGCGAGACCTCCCATGAGACCAACTGAGAAAACCCCCAATGATAAGTACAAAAAGCTAAAACATGATGCCAAGCATTGGTCTAAACAGCACTTGATTTCCACAGTTCTATCATACCCATGAAATACAAGGTACCCACAGTGACTTATTAGCTAGTTTGGGCCCTCCAACTAACTTCCAGTGACTTCAATACAGATGCACACTCGTCAAGTCAGTAAGAACAAATGACTTCACTAGCAGTTCAACCCTACTATGTACTGTAGTTAGAGGTTCTGATCACCACAGCTGTGTAAAGAATCTCTCATCCAGCAAAAATGAGGGAATTGAAATAAGAGTAAACAAAAACAACCCTGCAGTGAAAGTTTTGACCTGTCTTCTGGTTGCATTCCTGCTTGCTCAATCAAAAAAGATAGGTGGAAAACAGTAGCTCACCAGAGAAAATCTGTGTCGCAGAGAAGACTTGAGGTGCCACATCACTTCCAATACATTGTTGAATCCAAATGCTTGGAATAATTTCTACCAAAAGCAATTGAACATTCTGACCAAAAAATCACTGGGTAGATGCATGCAGTAACTGATGATCCTACAAATCTTCATGTGCAGAACAAACAACTGAACATCATAACCCTTCTTGGAAAATTGCAGAGCTATGGGAAAGACAAAACACAATAATTTGGACATTTTATCATGAAGTCTAGATATGCACAACCTAATTTAGAATAAAAATGAAGCAGGAAAGCTCTAACAAATATTTGTAGTTATATGAAATTTTACTATTGGTGTGAAATTTTACTACCAAGAATCTTACAAAAAATATCAATGGGTGAAGATTGCAACATACCAGGAATCATGCTTGGATCTAACTTCTTGTTAAGCATCAATCCTTGTAAAGGATCCCAAAACACCACTGCCCACATGGAAGGTTCCTACTTGGCCTTTTCCTGAAGCCAACTGAGTGATCCCTGCAACCAAAAAAGTCTCTGCTAAGAACCTGTAGTTCAGAATGAAATTCAGCAAGAGGGAGTACTAATGTCAGCACAATCAATATAAAATACCTGTTCATTGAGACACTATTGCTTCTGCAGAACATCTTAGACAAAGAAAATCTGTCATTGTACTATACTTATTTCCAGTTCACAGAATGCAAAAGGACTTGTCAATAGAAAGGCACCTTGAGGATTCACAGGCTGGCCCAACATCAATAGGTGGGAACATCTCTACACAACCATGATGAGACTGAAGACTTGATTGCCGAGGTTGTGTAGACATGAAACTTTATGCAGTATACAAGCTTCTGGTCAAAATGATCTGCAGTTAGTATCCAAGTATGGTTGCAACCAATGTAGCACATATTTGACTTCTGTGCATGCACATGTATACATGATTGAAGCATAAAGTGTCCATACTCAAGGATGTCAGCCCACAAAAACTACGAACACTGCATTGAAGTAGTTCTCAATACAGTCTCCCAATTTACCTGAAATATATAAACCCTGCTATATTTATGGCTTGTTTTTGCCAATTCCTACCAAAGACTTTCACAATCATCTCAACAGAATTTTTGAACACTACATACACTAAAAAGGAATGAAAAACACAGGACAAGACTGCTCTCCAAAAGTTACACTAATTATTGGGTGAATGCATTAAATCAGACAATGGAATCTCTCCACCAGAATAGGACTTTCATAACAGGGCCATGCCACCAAACTAAAACTAACAAAGGAAACATGTCCACAGAGGTTCAGGCAGTTGTAAGGGCGGGCGAAATCTGACCTACCCATCAGAAAGCTTCCATACATATGAGTTCACTGCAAGATTTCATGTCCAAAATTGCAAGTCACACTTTCACTCGTAGTCCAACTGAAGACCAGGAATCTGACATGGTTAGTACATATAGGTTATTTGAGTTACTTCTCAATCACCTTTGTTAATCCTAATTTGCCAGGTGGCCAAGTCTTCCCACAATAGAGTGTAACTATATAAGACCAAACAGTTTGATTGGATCCTCAAATTCCCTTGAGAACCAAGAGATCATCACTTTGTTCAAACTGTATCTTTGATCTGTCATTTCATGATCAGACTGATTCTTCACACTCTTTCAGATCCAATTATCTTCTGCCCAGCTTTCTCTTCTCTACAAATTTTCAAACTCCAGCATCAAATGACCTCAACTACACATGCCAGTTACCTCACTAGTGAGTGTGGACATTTTCTTGACAGCTCTAAGAAAATTTCTTTGAAGAACAGAAATGTTGAGCTTTAAAAGGTCAGCATCTTACATGGTAGAGACTAGAGACTAACCACAATGACTCAACAAAAACCCCCTTATCAACTTCCAACAGTGGGTATAGGTTGGAGGACAAACCACAATCTACATACCAAGTATATTGTTACAAAGCAATAATAGGAAGAGTTGCCATGATATTGGCTGCCAAACAGAATTGAAGATTATCATGAGGAAAATGATGGAATGGGTGAAAATTAAAAATAAAATAGACTCAAGAAAGTTTGACATAGGTGAAGATGACACACAAAATGATAGGAAATAAGAAACCATTAAAGCAGTCACAAAAAACTCATATGGCCCCCTAATCTGAACATCGATCCTTTACAAATTACCTCTCAAGTCGATTTTTGGAGAAGATCAAGAGAAAAACCTCCATTGTATTGGACGATGACTAACATATCTACAGCAATTTGAGAATCTACAAAGTTACCCAAGCATTTCTATTCCACTTGTGCATGAATTACTGGAATTGTGAACATGCCAGTCACATGTGATTCAAATCAATAGGTTCACCATGTCCCTGGTAACAGCTGAACCTGTGCTGCACTCCTAGCATATAGCATATGAGGAGCTGCTGGGTAAGTCAGGAGTTACACGCATGAGTAGCACAATAAACAAAACAGGATAAATGGCATACACAGGATAAATCGATTTCAGGTTCAGTGAAGGGGAACCACATTAAGTGCCCTCTACACATTCTAATCAAATGACACCATCAGTGCGCAGTTTCCATGACATTCTCTCACATGCATGGGAGATGTGAGTGAGAGAAGCAAGAGGATTAAGTGGCACAATGTGAAGTCCTTCATCATGCAAGACTAGATGTATACAGTACTGTAGCAAAATTATCATCATCGAATAAAGTGGACATGCAGGAGCAAATGGATGGTTTTCAAGCTTCAAAATTGCAAGAGGAGAAGAAAAAATGTATCAACCCTGGACCACAAAGAGAGATATCAATTTGGTGCAACCTCCTTACTAGCTCATTACTTTGCTACTTCTATGAAAACATCTGAGAATCTGACTAGAAAAGTTGTGTCACATGAGATCTGTTACTGTCAAGTGAGGTTCAACAAGAGCTCTAATTTGGGTACTTCCAGAATCTAGAGTTTACCACAAAGAGCTGGAAGGGACCAAAGAAAATGGTCTTCCTCCTCATGAAGTGGACTTCCAGTGTGATCTCATGAAATAAGGCCAGACATAACTGAAGGGCAAAAAAGGTGATTTACAAAGTACAACAAAAAGCTGGTCATTGTTAATCAACTCTAAAGCACTCCATGAAAAGTAAGAAAGCACCACTAAAACATTGATGGCAAGAAAAATCAGATAAGACCTGCAAGCCATAACTTTCACAGATACAAACAGTGCAAATAATCACCAGGATATTTGCATTGCTGTATTGCTAACAAGGATCATATACACTGCACCTTGTTGGATGCCAGTACAGTTCAAGCAAGAGAAACATGAATATTTCTCAGCCAACAAGTTTGTGGTCACAGAAGAGAGCAGCCTATGCCAACTGCCTCTAGTAAGGCCGGTAGCCTGAATTTCCATTATGACCGTGATGCCATCTGGTAGGACCAACCCCACCAGACGGATTTTGATGCTGGGAGTGTTGTTGCTGTTGCTGTTGTTGCTGGTGCTGACTGTGGCCATCCGATTCTCCCCTCTTCAACTCCACTTTAATGCGTTTGCCAGAGATGGACATACCATTCACTTGAAGAATAGCTGCTTCTGCAGCTTGTGAGGAGTCCATGGACACAAAACCTGCTTGAGGACAATGCAGTGTCCCGAACCCAGATGCACACCAGTTTACCGATTGCACACATCTTAACAATCCATGGGTTGCTTATGAAAAAAGTAAGGAATGAAACAAGATCTACCTCAAGCTGTCTGTTCATTACTCTTCCAGGATGACTCTGAGGTGTCCCAATGCACCACACTGCATTATCATACTCCTATCAACCCAGACTCTTAACTTGCTCAAAATCACCCCAACTGCTCATTATCTTATGTGTAGGTTAATTTTTACATACAGTGCAGTAAGAACAGGTTGCATCTTCCCTGTAGCAAAGCCAAATTCAGCTGCAGACCTATTTTGAGACATTTGAACTGCATCACTCCCCCTACTATAGAACTGGTTGACTATGTACCCGATAATATAGTCAATTTCAAAGGATAGAAAGATCAACCAACTCTTTGCACTGGAGTTCCGAAGAGTGTAAACCCTGCAGTCTGAAGGGTTTACACCCTGTGGATCTCAAATACCTTCAGAAGCTATCCTAGCAAAGTGACCCTTCACATTGGAAAAATTGAACTCTAACCCTGCAGAGCAGGAATCTTAAGGACAGCCACAATTCCGATTTCAAACTTGAACATGCCTACTGATGCTACACTTGAAAACCAAGTACCTCAAGGTATGCCTTCAAAATGGTGAGATAATCAGACAAAGAATGCATACGACTTCACCAATCTCATTCTTCATAAAAACTTCTGTCACTAAACAGAATATGATGCATCAAAACCTATAAATGTTAAAATAGCAGTGAGGCAAAAACAACTTCTGTCATTAAACAGAATATGACGCATCAAAACCTATAAACGTTAAAATAGCAGTGAGGCAAAAACAGCAACATCTACAGGTCTGTAAAGCAGTGGTCTAGAATGGTTTTGGTGAAAGAGCCAAAAATGAGCAGTAAGGAATGGAGACATGCACTTTTGTACAATTGCATATCCAGAGTGGTGAGTGAGGTCAACATCTTCATGTGCTTCACATCTTGAGGAAGCATAAGAGGACCGATGACATAAAGAGAGCAGAAAAGAGACAAGGGACTTATGAGAACAGGAGAAGGCAAAAGAGGGGAATGGTGCATGCAAAACTTGGAGGCTGTACCCAAAATGGTGATACATAAACATGCAGGTTAAATACAGAAATTTCAAGCAACCTACTGTATCCTTGCTGTGTTCCCAGAATAAGTTTGAACCTCAAATGCAAGAGCAAACTGCATGAACTTTTCTACAGCAGGTGAAGGAATAAAGCTGAATGATTCAAACTGCTCCTTGAAATTAGCATGAAGATAGATTGAGATGAAAGCAGGGCCACAATCCTGACTCTTCCTTCTTATGTGCCAATTACAAGAATCATGCTGAATATGGAACCTGACATGACCATTGTGTGATCTAGTTTGTTCAGTAATCAAAATCACTAAATGTTAGGGAAACAAACAAATTAGGACCAAGAGTGTATGACAAGTACCACTGTTCAACTGATCTGCAACAGCCAAGTCCTCAAATCACAAGCAATCATGAGAAGTAGAGCACCTAGAAAAGATACAGAAAATAAATAGGACTTAAAGTGACTGCCAGACAGGACATGATGTTTTCCCACTCTCATGTGAACCTGACAGCATCTACAGTCTTTTCCCATATCAAGACATGGGGATGTTCTCACTCTCTTATTTTGGTTCTATTGCAACCTTTCTATCACAAACTTACCAATCAACTTCATTAGCTCCCTGCAGCAGGTACAGGCCTAGACTGCATACCCAGCTTCTGTTGCTAGTCTGGAAGCAATGGGAAGACTAAGCCATGATACTGGCTAGCACCCTACAGCAAAGAAGGGGAACATGGAGGGAAAAAACTGAAAACAAAAGAGGAGGCATATAGGGAAGAAAGAACAGAATATAGCAGACAAAAGAAGAAAATGGGGCTTAAAAGCTCCCCACTTACAGAATCTGAGAACTAAGAAGTCAGTACTCATGTTGCAATACCTTGATGATGTTTACAATTCTGGTATCAGGGATAAGATTTGAATTGCACATCTGAACAGACAATATCAACTTAAAAGCAAATGGAAATTGCAAAGCAGCAGATCTCGGGGGACACTATCTTTAAGATGTAAGGACAACTGTTTACTGTTCATATGGGCACAAAAACTACTGGGATTATCCAAAGATGCTGTGGCATCCATCAAACTTCTATCAGGCAGAAGTGAGCCAAAAGGTAAAATGTGGCCCTATGATGGAGAGCTATAGAATACTGCAGAGATGACTTTTAAAAGGTTCCATAACATAACTTGCCATTGCCATGTTTAATGTAGATAGCTCAAATTTGGCCAGGGTCAAAATAACCAATGCCAGGAAAAAGATGGGAACACATCACCATTGACCCAATTACTCCTTGGAGTAACAATATCCCATATCACCACCACAATCCACAAATATCCAAGCACTCTTCCCATCAACAACAAGAAGCCAATGCCACCACCCATTACTTAAGAAGTAATGGTAAAAGTTTCTTTGAGCTGGGTAGAAAGTACTAAGCGAGCAAAACTCTCATACCCCCAAATTCAACCTCAAGAAATTAAAAAATGAACTCATGCAGTTAAGATGTCTCCTGCAGGACATCTTCAACTTCTCTATACAGGACTGAAACTCTCACACTTTACCAGTTTTCTGCTTCTCCACTTCTTGATACTATCTGCTGACCAAAGGTTGTGCCTACAGTATGTCACACTCAAGGCTTTGCCATTGACCAAACCACATAGTGACCAGTGACTGGACTACAAAGTCATCAGATACTCTGAAAATAACCTTTAGCTGAGCAAAGTCATGAATGACAGATGAGCAGAGAAAAAAACTACAGCCTCTGGAAAGAGTTTGATCACAGTAGTAAGTGGACAAGAGTAAAGCAAAAAGATAACCAGATATCAGAAGACTTACCGTAAGTACGATTCCTTCCTGTATCCTTCTCCACCCCAACCTTGGCATAAACAACTGAACCATAAGGAGAAAATAAATCTGCGAGTTTCTTGTCACCCATGTCTTCCGGAATGCCAAATACAAACAAATTGGCCCCTGTTCAACAGTCCAGCCAATTCATTAGCAGCTACTATGGGACAATAATAAGAACACGGTAAGTGTCCTTAGCAGGTCCTACTTGCAGAGCGGTGAGGACAGTAAATCCTCACAAACTTGAAAGAAGAACTGAAACAATTAATTTGGTGAATTCAACAGTCTGCAAAGAAACCAAACCAATCTTACTAATCTTGAGTAGATCTCATAACAGGTATTGGCAGTCACCTTGAGGCCCACTGGTTGCAGTGAGAGGAAGTAGAGGAGCCGATTTAACAGGAGTAGGAGTCTCAGAAATCTGTGGTCTTGGATGGATCAGAGGGGGTGCAGAAACTGCCCCCACCAGTAAAGCAACCCCAAGCATAACATTTCAAAACCAGCACAATCTGATCCCATGATGTGAACCTTCGGGCTTTAGACCCACACAAGAGAACTGGTAAATGACTGACATTCAATTTCTAAAATAATGCAACATAGAATGCAGTACAGAGAAAGACTGGGTAGAAGCAGAATCTGCACTGCTTTTGTGTAATGTAGAGTTGAGATACTGCACTGCTTCCAGAAATGAAGATACACATAGCAGAAAAACAGATTTGTAATGTCCAAGCATGGCCCAAGAAGCAACCAGAACAGGATGAAATACAGGATGGGTGAGAACTGAAGGTGTAGAGCTTGTACCATGTGGAGTGTGCGAGGGCTGAGAGGGTCCTTGAGGTAGTGACTGTGGTTGTGATGTAGCAGCCTGTGCTGGTGTACGGGGGTGGGCCTGTGATTGCTGCAAGTTTGGCTGCTGTCGTTGTGGAGATTGAGAGGAGTAAGCTCCAGGTCTAGATGAAGAGATTTGATTAGGTTGAGATAAGGAAGACTGCTGCATTGGTTGCTGCCCAACAGGAGTTGGCATTAATGGAGGCAATTGTGATGGCTGTGTGATATGCTGCACCTGACCTCTTGCCTGTGTTGGAACCTGATGTGCCATCACCCCTGGCATTGCATAATTCAAGGGGGAGTGAACAACTTGGGGCAACTGGGTGGAAGGTGTGGATTGCAGAGCTTGCCCTTGCAATGGAAGGATGGGTGGTTGCATTTGAGTACCAAGTGGAGCTGGAATTGGTGCTACGAGAGGGACTCCAGGCTGCTGAATCTGACCAGCAACTGGTGGTGTTTGTGTCAATTGTTGCTGCATGTAGACTCCAGGTTGCTGCAGGTGTGACCCAGACTGCATGTACATTCCTGGATGAGGCATGTATACTCCAGGATGCTGAACATATAGCCCAGCCTGCTGCATCTGAGGTCCTGGATGAGCTGTATAGCTTGCTGCATGCTGTGCAGCATTTTGCACAGGTTGAGCATATTGTGTCAACTGCTGTTGCTGGGCTGGTGTTCCTCCTTGCTGCATCTGTGCAACAGAAACCTCCTGTTGGGTCTGACTGTTAGGTTGAACACTAGGAAAATGACCCCCCTCCAGCACTTGCCCTGGGACCTGTGCAGCCTGCAACCATGAACATCCAAGCTTCATCATTCTTGAAAGGAACCTCTATCCTGTTTGCTGATACTACGGACAGTCCTATTATATGTTTGCTTTTGTAAGGACAGTATGGATTATGGACAAGGTATATGGTATTAGGGGGAAGGTTAAACAGATGTGCAAATCAATTTGCGAAAAAAACCAATAATCATAAACAAAGCACAAAATCTTCACAACCCATATTATCAGGATCCCAAATTGCAAGGGTGGACAATGACAAAGTTTGTTCTTGCTGGTTCAACACGAGGCAGATAAAATCATCAGGATCCACATATATCCTTATATATATTGAAAACTCTCCATACAACCAATAGCTAACTCAAATTCAAACAGTAAGATGACCTTGCACTGGACTGTGTGAGAACAAAACACAAGAGACTGGGCAACAAAAAATAAAGAACCTGTTTGTCATGAACTAGAAGATTAAAAGTTCATAATATGAACAATACTGACAGTATCTCACTTGTCCAATTGCCCACTGAAGCAACATGTTTGACAGTGACTTACAAACCACATCTTCAGGGCAGCTTCAAAATAGATAACCCCAAATCTTACATTCAGAATTTTCTTGGAAATCTTAAATCTACAAATTCAGAACACATAAAGATATGGAAATTTATCAGAAAGACAGAGACCAAGCAGAGAGCTAATGGATGGTGAAGTCTGAGGACCACCCACAGAATCAAGGATAGCAGAAATTTCAATAGTGTCTAGAAGGATTTATGCACAGTAAATCAATTCATCTCAAGAAACAGCATAAGAGATGTAAGAGCCACCTGTACATAATGTTGAGAATCCAAGGATGTTGGCTTTTCCCATTGTGTTGCTCCTGTTAACTGGTTGTGATAGAAGGGTTTACCATCTGGTGCCTTGTGCATTTCCCACTCCTGTGCAGGTTTCCAGTCAGGTGGTCTGTATAGATTTGCATCTTGCACTAAGTTTCCATTGGTAGAATGATAAGTGCTATTCCCATCTTGCACCGTCATATACTTGTTGGCTTCCGCATGTGATTTATTTAAGTCTGATTCACCTGGATTTGCACCCTGCTGGAGGTTGTTGCCTGTAGGAACTGCTTCCTGGTAACAAAATCACAAGTTGTTTATGATAACTCCAAAAAATTCAACATTATCTTTCAGCACAGGACAAAGCAGGACACTGACCTGCTTCCTAACATTGTTTGTCCTCAAGACAGATTACATCCAACCCACCTCGCTTTCATGAGATTTCATACAAAAGAAAATCCATATATAGATCAAACCTTCAAGCCATCCTCCTTTTAGAGAATAGAGAATGATACAGCCTACATGATAAAAGCTAAGCAATTGCTTGACAGACAATTTAGGGTAGGGTAGGAGTTTCAAGGCAAGTTATGATACATGCCCTTTATACCACAGTATGTCCACAATAGTTACCCATTTAGTTAGAATAACTAACTGGATGCTCAGCAGCTCATTAAGATATGGGAACCAATATATTCATATCCAATTGGCATGTGGACTGTCAATGGATTGGCACTTGGGCAGGCCTCCATTTGGAGCAGCCCAAAACCCATTAAATGAGATTGCAGAGAAAACTCCACAAAATGAAGGTTACCATTGTGTCAGTTCTGGCCAAACAGGCGTCATAACCTTGTGAGTGTCACGCACAAAGTTATCAAACCTTTTACCTTCATCATGAATGGCAGTGAACAGCTGCCATAAATCCCCCCAGACTTCCTTCACTCTGGGCATTGATCTGTTTATGATAAATCTGATCATAACTTAGGGCAGACAATTAATTCATGCCAATTTTATGGAGAAACTGGAAGCACTCAGTCATGATGTCAGCTAGCACTAAAGAGGCATAGCTAATCAAAAGCTTCATGCTTGGATAAACTCTCAATTTGGGGCAGCCAAGAACCCCCCCTAAAGACCTCAGGGCTTTTTGAGGTCTTCAGCAATGTTTACCTTGCCATGTATCACTCATCCATAAGGCCAATTCATCTGTCAAAGCTGTTTCTTAATACTGATAAGCTGACCTCCTACTGAAGAATCTCTACAGCATTCAGTTATCGGGGCTATGGACACATACCCTTCTCCTGATATGATGGGTATCTTTCTTGTGGCTTTAAGCTCATGGATCCATGAAGTATTCAAACAAAATCCCCATAGTCATGCTGCTACATCTACACAATCGCAAGGATATGTACACAAGTAGACCATAGACATTACACACCTGACTCAGCAGACACAAGCCCATAATGACACTTGCATATCAAGCAGCAGGATGAGCTTCATGTCCAAGAATCAAGCAAGCAAATGCCTTACTGCCACTCTCAATGGGAACCTCAGAGCGGTTCTAGACCCATGTCTCCAGTTTGTTGGCACTTCCCAAACCACCAAGCTAAAAGAATAAGAAACAGCTATTGGATCAAAACACAATCAAATGATAGATGGGATAAATATACCTGGGAATGCATGCTATAGCCATCACCATAACCTTGCTGTGACATGGTACCATAAGTTCCATCCTGGACAGGATATCCTCCATTGTATGATGCAACGCCTGGCATTCATAACCAGTACACTATTCACAAATGAGTAACACCACTGTAAAATACTCTCCCTACTCTTGGTTAAATCACAGACCTAGAGTCCAGATTCTACCTAACAAATGATGCATCAAACACCAGCCAGTGACATCAAATCTCCATTTAGATTACTGCCTGTTATGCACTATTGTTTGCTACATTAATTGCATCTACACAAAGTACCTGAATTGTGATGTGCTCTATTTTCAGCATTTGTATGTTCTGCACGGAGTTTCTCCAGATCTCTAGCCATGCTGACCAAATTCTTCTCCATTGCCTGCCTCTGCTCCAACTGCTCAGAATTTGCCTTCTTCTCCAGCTCAAAGGCCGCTCTGCCCACAATCCAGGATAAACAAACAAGAAAATCTTAGATAGAGCTGTAACAGTGAATGTTTCTCTAGTTTCTAATTCCCTGAACTTGGATAGCAATGTGTCAAACAAATTGGAAGGACCAATCTTTTTTACACAAGGTCATGAGACATAGTCTCCAGGCAGCAAAACAGGGTGACAAAAAGGTATTTTAGAAACAACTCTTTGTGATTAGATTGATACAGCAGAGCAATTTTGTAAATCAATAACCAGCACAAGAATGAAATCTGACCTGGCTCGCTGCAGCTCCTGTCGAAGAGTATCAAGTTCTGCACGCATGGAAGGAACCTGCTGGGCCTCCACACGAGCCCGCTGCAGCTCCTGTGAGACAGTGCGCACCTGCTGTGCAAGCTCTTGCGAATGTACGTGCAGCTTCTGGCAATCAGTCTGAGCTTGGTGGAGCTCTGCTTTGAGTGGTTCAGCTGCTCGCAAGTCTGCTTCCAGCTTTCCTGACTTGTCCAACAGTGCTCTCATCTGGCCATCCTTCTCAGCCTGAATGCCTGCAACCAATGCCTGCAACCGCTGAACTTCTTGCTGTGCAGCAGCAAGCTCTTGCCTGAGTGCTACATGAGTGGCTGCAAGCCGCTGATTCTCTGTCAACAACCTCTGAATCTCGCTGTGTTGGGTTGAGATTTTCTGTTCAAGCATTCCAGGTGGAGGCCCTGACAACACTGGAGGTGCCCCAACCAGCTGTGGTCGCACTTGATGCCCATATGCTAAGGGACGCATATTGTTGGGACCATTCTGAGTCACAGATCGTGCATTGAGCACATGGGGGACAGGCATGCGGTTCCTATTTGACATCTCAAGATTCTTTTTCCAGACCACCTCCTGCAGTTCCACAACTACAGCAGCCAAAACGCCCTCAGAATAGGAAAATATAAAAATCGAACAATCATAAACCATTCCTCTCATTACTTATCAAAACTGAGCACCAAACCCTAATTAGGGTTTGCAAACAGCCATCTGATTAACAAGTTTCCTTGACCTCAACAGGGATTAATCGCAACAAGACCTTCAACAGACTTGGAAATAGGAGGCGCATCGACAAAATCGCGCTCGAGCGCACACCCCCACACGGACATATACACACAGCAAACAAACCTTCTACGAGTGCTGCTGCCGCAACCGACGTACCCCACATTCCACAATCGAACACTCTATGGCTACGTACAGAAGAGAAATCTAATTCCAACCAAACAACAAACAATTACCATGGCAAAGCCTTTCCTTACCTGGAAATTTAAAAACTGAAATGAATAGCAGCCAACACTTCTACATTCCTTCCTTCACTCCAGTACCGAAGAACCTGATCGTCTTTCTGTTCTCACCAAATTGAAGCAACCGGAAAGTAAACGTCAACGTTAACCTACCTCCCGAAAAGTACAACTCCTCAAAAAAAAAATCTGATTCCAAAGAAAGAATGTTGCTGGTAGTCACGCCAACACAAGACGGCAGTAGTAGTGACTGTGCGAACACCAAAACTCAGGTTCTCCTTCCTCGTTAGAATTTTTTCGCCGCAGGAACCCAAAAAAAAAACTCGGTTCAGAAAAGGAAAGAAAAAAAAATTTAACTGCAATAACGAAAGCTCCCACCACCAAAACCGACGGACACACAATTTCCTGAAGTGTAGACAAATTAGGGTTTGGGGATCTTTTCTCCCATTGGATTCATTCGAGGTGACAAGAATATCCCTTTTGACTAGTGACTGTTTCCACGGCATCAGGATTCCATATGATCCAGCGTTGGTCAGTTCTGCGTTTTGGGTTGCTTGAGGATGAGCCTTACGAGGGTGGGTAAGTATCGGAAATGGGTGAGATCATGTGGCTTCATTCGTATTTGAGATCAAGATCTTGAGACTTATTCCATAGTCTCTCTCTCCCACACAGGCAGCACCAACACGATTTTAGTGAGGGTTTTTAAGTTTGTTTCTTGGATGATGGATGCACACAGTTCTTGTATGCAACTAGGATTTCGGAAAATTTTGTTACATAGGAAGCAAAGTAGGTGGAGGCGTAGCTGTGATGGAACCCACTAGAGATCCGAACATAGTTGTTGAGCTAGTAACATGGTCCATGGATGTTTAAAAGCCACTGGCAAGAAGGAGATACGGAATCAAGAAAAGAAGAGAAACCACAGGAAGAACTACTAGCAAATGTTGCAAAGAAAAATATCCCTAGCCAAGATCCTCTAACTTCACCACTAGTTGATGTTATTCATAGTTTCTTGTTACAATGGTTGTGTTGCATGGCACATCTATGCAGGACTGAGGTGTGGGTGAAGAGGGGCATTCAACTAAGGTAAGAGCTATTGTAAGCATTGCTTGAAAAGTCCTTGCAATATTCAGAAAGTCTATGGCAGCGGCAATTTCATCCTCACTGTTGTTGGCTTGATCTATTGCATTTTAGTATGATTTTTCATGATTCTCCTCTTATGTTCTAGAAGTGAACACCTTGCTTGAACCAAACTTTCCAACCATGACAACAAGATTCAATGGCTAGATTTCACATACTTTAAACCTCAATTCTTCAAGTTTTCTTAGGAACTATTGCAAAGCTTTGTCCACCCATTCCATCGGTGCAACCTTGTCTGATTTTATTTTTTTTATAGTTTTTGTCATTGCAAAATATCATTCCTTTCTAAAATCCTTCTTGAATGGGTTGAAGCAAGTCATGTCTAGCAGCTGAAGTGCATGTGAAGTATGTGAAGGTAAGGTCATCATGTTCAACTCAAATTTAATTACTTATTCAAATGTTTTTATTGTGACTTGTGACCCATGTCCATCTATAATCGAGAAATGATGATTTTCTTAACAAATATTTCAATGTACAAATATGTTAAAAAGAAGACAACCATTGGATGAGTGAAGAGGTATGTTGTTATCCAAGTTTTCTTCTACATTGCCATATATGTTTCTAATGTACATAATTTTATGTAGTCTTGGCACATCCTTTCACCTTTGAAAATGTGAAAGGCAAACAAAGTTGTTCCTATTACATTAATAGCACAATTGACATGCAACTTCTCTCAAGACTTTGAGAATATGTTGTAAACATCACGTGAACCCTACCTAGCCAAATCCCATGCATTGAATTGTTAACCCACTTGAACTCCAATCTCATCTAAATTCTAAATGAAGAGATGTGGTTTTTGAATATTTGTGTTGTGTGTACATTTTTCCAAGTTGAAGTAGAAGGTATGGCATATTTAGTTGGTTAGGCATTTTTTGCTTGAAACTTTCAACCCTTTTATAAGATGTATGTTGTTTTATGGATGTCATCATTTTGAACCAATACCATTACCTACCTATTAGAACACAATTATGGAATAATGTGAGTTTGGTTTAAATAACTTTAGTTATCTTCAATTTTAGTTTTTTGAAAAGTGATGGATAAGGTCACCTTTTACATGTTCAAAATCCAAATGATTATTGTTCCATCCTTTGCTTATGTTAGCTCACCTTACAAGCTCACTTTCATTGTTTTAGTTCTACCATTTATGTGATTTTAGAAAAAAGTTAAAAGGATGTTCCAATATTTGTTATCCATCTTCAAAGATGTGTGTCCCCTTTGCAATATGTCCATAGTATATTTTAATTGTTGATATATCCATTTACCATGTCCAATTGTAGAAAGCTTTATATTAATCCTTATTAAATTTTGTGTCGTTATGATGGCAAGATGGGGTTGTTGTTCCTCTTGTGTTATGGCCATTGCAATTTCAAGCTACCCTTTTTTTCATGTTGTTGGAATGGTAGGTTAAGATTATTTATTTTCTTAATATTCATAACTTTGAACTAAAACCCCATTCCATTACTGAAACATGTTTTAGGGTAATCTTATAGTAGTACACCCCTAAAACATTGTGGTACAACATGTAGGGCTTTTTTTGCATTAGTGAATTCATATTAACCTATTATTGTTGATCCCAACTTTCAAGCATTAAAGGGCATTTGTTTAGGTCTTACAGTTGACACTTACCAATGTTTCCTATATGAAAACCAAAAGAATAAAAAATGTGTTAGACATGGGTATTGTTCAATTGCAAATGATTTTATTTCCTAAGAAAAAATAATTAGTTCATAAAAATGAATAAATTTCTTCCAATTTAAGTTAACATTGGTTGTTGATGTGCAAGCAATGAGAATATATTTCATTTAGTGTGATGTGATGAAAGAATATGTGACCCTTATTTCTCATAGAACTTGGTGGCAACTGTAAAAATATTATTGATTGATGGACCTAATGATAATAGATATATTTCAAATATTTTACCATGTATTCTTACATTAATTTGGGTATACCATCCATACTTGTCTTATTATGCATTATTTTATTTTATTTTTTAATCTACTTTTTGTTTGATCCCAAATACATCAAGAACTACTTTTATTTCCTTCTTGATCCCACTAGTAATAGAGATTACTTTTGTTCCCTTTCTCAAGCCAATGCTAACAAGCAATAAAATCTTGAAAAAAGATTGAAGCTTCTCCAACAAACCTAGTAAATATGACATGGTTAAAAAAATTAGAATTTTTAATCTTCCACAAGTTTCGTAAAGCAAACCCTTACCTTGTTGCCAAGATTTTTGGTAGGAAAAATGCATTGATATGATTTTTGATGAAAGAATCCTTATGAATTTCCTTGGTTCTAGTGTTCATGGTATCCAAAGTTATTTCTTAGTGTATTAATTGAATTGTTTGTTGCTTTGGTGTTTAACCCAAAACTAGTTAGTTTATTTATTTATATTTTTCAAAAGTTATGATTTATTTTATACACAAAAGGGCTACTTTTCAAGTCAAAATATATTAGGGTAAAATCATAGTCAAAGGAGCTACGCAAGTGAGTAGACAATCTTTAAAATTGCATTTTTGTGTGTTTGAAATATCACAAAAAAAACATAATAGTTTAGATTATCATTATTTTTTTGGATTATTTTTCATTAATTGTAAAAATTACATGTTCAAAGTTTGACACAAATCAAAAAAGTTTTTACATGTTCAAAGCACTCAAACTTCAAGACTGGACAATTTTTGTTTTTTTAAACATTCTTTTTTTCACCAAATGTGCACCATCCCTTTTGAAAATTGAAGAGGATTTTAACATTGATAATTAAACAAGCGAAAGGAATTGAACTAATGAAAATTGTTTTTATAAAGTCTATTTGAAAACATTTGGTTCAAAAATGTTTTTGACCCTGAAAATCATGGATTTTGAAAATGTGACTTTAACAAAAGTTGTGCATATATATGTGATAGAAGACATGAATGCATAACATACATGATATAAAATCAATTTGTAATCAGAATTTATTTATATTTAAAATGTAATACTAAATGGGGCATCTGAAATACTAAATACTAAATTTATAAACCAATTGAAAAATGACATATGTCATGTGTAATCCTTGGAAAAAGACTTTTACCTTAGCACCCTTGGCTCTTTGACTATGATTTCACCCATTACATGAACTTTTTCAACATGTTAAAAGTCCAAGTTGGACACATATTATTATTGTTATGGGCATAAAAACAACCAAATCTATAAGACGTTTAAAACTCAAATGAGAAAAAGGCATGTCTATTTCAAACAAACAAAAACACAAACACAACTTGTGCAAAAAAAAAATCCAACAAGATTTTATTGCAAAAAAAAACGAAAATAAAACAAGGTTATAATAAGAAATGTACCCAAAATTGGTGTTCAGAAAACTAAAAATAATTGAGAATTCTACTTCTATTTATACATATTGGGCATTTAGCTCAAATTAAAAAAACGTTCAACCTACATGTGGCCCATGTGCACCCATGTATAAATTAGGAGTTAATTAGAATTAAATTAAAACTCAACTAAAAGTGAATTTAGAGTTAATTAAAAGTGATTTGGAAATGAATTAAAAGTTATTTAAAAATGAACTGAAAGTGAATTAAGAATTAATTATAAATGAACTGAAAATGAACTAAAACTTAACTAAGAGTGAACTATTCATTAATTAAAAATAAATTGAAAATGAATTAAAACTTAATTGAAAGTGAATTGAAATTAAATTAAAAGTTTAAATACAAGCTCATTACAAGTCATAGATGAAAAATCAGATAAATGAATTCCATGGCATTAACATCCATGAGAATTATATAAAACATGCATGCTTGATTTGGAAGCTTTAACAAAATGGACTCAAATAAGTGAAATTAATTTCTTTAACCTTCTTATTTTCAAATAATTACACTATAAAAATGAATTTTCAATGAAATACCAACTTTTTCAATTTAAACAATTTCGAAGTCATAATCCATATAAAAAATGTTACTGATTCATTATTTATAATGGTAAAGATTTTGGGACATGTTATAAATTGAAAGGTTATGACATTTAGAAATAAAAAAAATGGAAAATATGAACTATGTGATGGACTTTATAATTCCTTACTATGCATAATATATATTTTTTAATTTCAAAGTCCATCACATATCCAAAAGGATGTTTTTCATGACCAATACCAAATAAATGTGTTTGTTTGTGTTGAAAGTAAAGCACCATTAATTTGAACATGGAGAAACATGTCAAATTTAACATCATTTCAATGTTTTTGTGGTTTTTTCCAAATCTTTGCATTCAAAAATACACTAGAAAACTCTTAAAATGGATTCTATGATGGCCTTTCTAGTACACCTTAGCGTGTTTTTACATTTTCAATCAATTATTTACAATTTTATGTGCCCAAGACCTCAAATTTGTAATTGCCTTATTTTTTTTTGATGTCATCTTTGCATTACTATAAGAAAATACATTTCATTGATTACAAATGGGTGGGTTCTAAAACACTTTATTTTGTAGTCAAATGTCTTACACCCATTCCCAAACACTTAATGTGCCAAATGTGATTTGTAGCCAAAAAATTTTGAACCTTAAAATTGTGGCCAAACATTTGATCATGGGCAACCTTTTAAAAATGTTTATCAACACAAAACTTAACTCTGATCAATATATATTTTAATTCACTATACCCCCATTTGGTCATTTACCAATGATTAATGATTTACAATTCCACTCATTAAAAAAAAAAACATTTCAATTTTCAAATGATGGGACATCCCCCATAAAATCTAATGAATAGATTTATAATTTGTCAATTTATCAAATTAATAGGACTTGAAATATAATAGTAGTTTTGGAAATGATATGATCATGATGTTATTTACATTAACATTTGTAAAATCCTCATTAAAAAATTGGAAATTCTTCTTTTGTATATTTAATGTGATTATTCATTGGAGCCTACTTGGAGGTCTAACAACATGTGTTTATAAAAACTCAAGTTAACTCAAACATTGGCAATCTGGTTGTGGTTGATCCACAACCAAATGATAATTGATTCCATCAAATGGTGCAATTTTGAATGCTAGGTCATGTAATCCTTCAAACTTGTGAAGCCCATTTTGTGGATTCCAATGTAAGTTACACATAAAAAAATAAACAACAAATTAGAAGGCCATCTAATTTGAAATACATGTCAGTCATTTATTGGTGCCATGGAGTTTGCAAAATTATAATTGTGGATGATGATAATCCAATCCATGTTGGTTGCATCATTGGCAAGTCTCACATGATTTTCTCACTTGGTTATATGTTTTATCTATTTATGAAGGACAATAGTTTGTTTATTTTGTTTATTTGTTTTTCCCATTGAAATTTCCCAAACCACAACACCTTTTGCCACATTCTTGATACTATTGGAAAGCCCTTGGTGAATAAGGGTGCACCAAATTGATTTCATAATGTTTTGACCTACAATGGAAAAGTTATTGAATGTTCAACAAAATTTTCATTAAAAATTCATTTAAATCAAAACTAAAAATTACAAATGAATATGGTTACACTTTT
>Ga0209208_10004565_pt1 | contig 19588 bp, 14 predicted proteins | sample S1TSphfallax_3_FD_187694 | JGI IMG/M metagenome (GOLD analysis project Ga0209208, IMG submission 187694) | Host-associated microbial communities from peat moss isolated from Minnesota, USA - S1T2_Fd - Sphagnum fallax MG (SPAdes) (version 2) | ecosystem: Host-associated > Plants > Peat moss >... | reverse complement strand
CATGGATGATATGCCATCATAACCACCCTTTTTGTTTTCCTTTTTTGGTTTAAAGTTTTTTTGGAATGTTCATGGCAATTGTGGGGTGTTACTTTGATGTAGAATTTGTGTGACTAATAAGAATGAGTTTGTGGCAACTACGATTCATCTCCAACCATAACATTGCACATTTATATCTATCACCATACAAAGAATTTAGCAAAGGCAACATTTTGTTTGGCATGAATGATTAGACACTGTTAAATATAAATTAGTTATTAAACTAATATAAATGTTCACTAATAATTAAAAACATTATCTTGAAAGATGACAGGAAATAAATTTTAAGTTTCAATTGTAAACAATTACAACAAAAGTTATGATATCCTTGTCACCAATAACATGTTTTACCTACTTCAATGATTATTTTGTATCACTAACAAAATATTTTTGCCACGTCAATGTAATATTCTTATATGTGGAAAACATTTGACTTACATAACAAGAATTTTTTTCAAAGATTTTGTGCTATTGACAAAAATTTAGTTCATCGTTCACAATCATGTGCTGCATGGTAGTTGCGTTGCATCAAGGACAATGGTTCAACTCCCTCACATGATGTAAAAATTTGATTTTTTTGGCTCTACTAGTTGTTATTGCAAGTTGTTTTTATGATTGTTGATAGTTGTGGTTGTTTTTATAGCCTATTATGCTCATTTGGCCAAGAGCTTGTCACCAAGTTTTTTAATTTTAAAGTTGCCACATTTTGCCAATAGATTTAAAATATATATATTCTAGCCTAAATTCACACATGATCAAAATTGAAATAACGATTTTTCTCATATATATTACAACTTTTGATCGCCATATGTCATATCTTTTTTTTTTGTCATCTCTCTTTTTCTATCCACTTAAAATTTATCAAGGAACGTGATTGTAGCCACTTAAGTTGCTAGCTCAAGCACACAATTGCCATATAGGCCACTTCCACAAATCCTTAAAAATAAAGGTTGCCTAAAACTATACTATTCCACTTGAAATTTCACAACACAACACAAATTATTGTATGTAAGAGGTTTTACATAAATGCAAAATGTTAAATGTTCACCATACGAGTTTTTACTCTACCCTCGAATCCTCAAAGTCAACCAACTCCCACCACCACACCATGAAGGATGGATGATCTTAGGTCGAGAAACATTTACCCGTTGGATTTGAGTTAATTAGCTAACCATGTGGGTTAGCACAATGGTTTTCTTTACTACCTACCTACTAAAAAGCCACAAGGTAGTACCGAGTGGTTTAGTACATAGATGGTAAAAAAAAAGAAAAAAGTCCTTACCTATGTATAAACTATTTACATACCTAGTAATTACCTTTTTTTTTTCCTCTCCCTATCTACCTATATATAGGACCTACTTTCTTACAGAATGGGTTACCAAGGTGAAACCAAATGTTAACTCAGTTGAGGTTCATCCAACAAACTGAAACATAAAAGGCATCCATGGGATGAAGCGCTGGTGGGTGCTTGTTAGCTAGGTTGGCTAGGGCATTCATTTCGAGGTACTCTTATGATGCATTCACACTTGATGTTAAGTCAGTGTTAGGTGGCATCCTAGGTGGGCATCCTAGGTGGCACCCAATGTTAAAATGAGTGATAGCTTAATGTGAAGTGAATTTTTAACTTAACATGAAATGTTCATCCAGGTAAAGTAGGTGTAAGTCCTGGATGACTAACTAGCATGGTGTTAAGGGGAGTTGATACTAGTAGAGTCCCTAACACCCAAGTGTGAATGCACCTTTATAGAGCCTAAAAATCCCATCAGTCCTTGTCTAAGGCCTGCCTCTAGGGGGGATTTGCAAAACTAGGTCCCATTGCGTCCCCTTACAAGGGCCTTCCTTATCTCTCTGATGCAAGCCAGGGAAAGAGGGATGAAGCGGACAGCGGAGACGGAGAGAGGGAGAGGGAAAGGGAAGGAGGGACCACGAGCGAGGGCAAGGCGAACGCCAGAGTGTGGGTTGCGTGTGTTCCAGAATGTTGAACTGCGAAACGCGGCTACGGATTCCGCCGTTTTGGCAGGTTTTGTCGCCGTGAGAGGTCATGCAAGGGGGAAGCACATCAGCAGCAGTAGGAGGAGGAGGAGGAGGAGGAGGAGCAACAGCAGCAGCAGCAGCTGATGATGATGATGACACCAGCAACAAACAAGGTATCACTCTTGATGAAAGATCAGCTATTTCTCGTCATGACAGAGCCAGCCGTAGTCTTAGCCTTGGTGAAAGACGAGAGTATAATCGTCTTGGTGAAAGACAAGGGAGTAGTAGTCTTGGTGCGAGTGGTGGTGGCGTAGGACGGCTGGGATCTTCTCTGTCTTCAAATCCTACTCCCGCCGTGCTTGTTCGTGATGGATCAAGACGTTCGTTGCCGTCGCCTGCGGTGGTGCCTTTTCGGTTTGAGATAAGTACCGGGTCTGGAAGCAGCAGTGCTAGTGATCACAGCGGCGAAGAAGATTTCACACGCTCTCTGTCACAACGGGGGGTGCCACTGTCTGCACCTCTCGCTCCTGTAAGTTCCTCGGCTGCTTGGCTCCTCATTCGAGAATCTAGTTTTCAGAGTATAAGGGTTTTCATTTTGCGTTTTCCCTTACCCTTGATCATTCTCTTGGGGTTGAGTTCCATATCTGTCTGTCAGGGACAGTTTGTCAATAATCCAGAAACTCTCACTCATGTAAAAAACTCGGCTGCCCTACTAGTTTCAGCGCCAGTTACATGTTGTTTTCCCTTACCCTTGATCATTCCCATGTCTATCCTTGACTGTGTTTGAATGTTTTCAGAAATACTTGATGATAAGGGTTTTCTGTGCATTGTATTCTTCAGCGTATGTGTATGAACCTGACAATGAGGATTGCTGCAGCCTGCAGAAACCACGTCTGGGAAGCTGTCTATTTACCTGGAATATGTATCAGCACTAGCTCACCTGGCAACATTTGGCATCTTCGGGGTAAGATAGTGGAATGATCAGCCATTTTCCAATCTGGCTGTAATCTCGGTTCATGCTATTTCATCTGGTGTAATTTCAGATTGGTACTTGTGTCTTACTCAATACTTGCACAGGTATTTTTAAGATATGGATTGGAGCGTCTGATTGGAATACATCTTGGTGACACAAACAATGGGCCACTCTTTATTGACCTCCCGGCAAACATGGTGCGCTCTTATCCTCTAATCTACATTTGGTTGAAAATGTTCTGGGTTTTTGTTGTTGAAGCCTCTTTTTTCTCTCTCTCTCTCTCTCTGATAGGAATGTAAACAGGAAGATAAATGTAAAAGGATAAGCTCAATCTCTGTGCTGACATCTCAACCTTGGAGGGCAGAGTTCAGAGAGTTTTTGAAGCATGACCTCATGCTGGATCTCTGTGGGGTGGCAGGTAGGTTCATTTTTTATGGGTTGGGTAGGGGTGGTGTTTAAAAAGGACATAGCAACATTTTCGGAACTTCTGGCAATTGGATTGTCCACAGGTTTGATGGGCAGCATCACTACATATGCTGGCTGGAGTCAACAGATGGTTGTCATAATCACTAATGGCTACTGGCTGCGTGCTCTCTTCGGTTTGCTCCTTGGTAAATAAACTTCTTGCATGGGCAAAAAGGGTTTTGAGACCTTTTCAGGTGGCTGTTGGTCCATGAAATGTTGCTGGCCCAACTTTCTCCTGAGAACTTATACAGAGTTTTATTTAAGTCTTGTCTGACATAGCTATGGCCTACAATGAAGACAATTGGTGAGTTTGATGAGTTGTGTCTGAATTTAGTGGCTAGGAATGACAGCAGGGCAGTGACACAAAGTTAGGATTTTCAAAATTTGCTTTCAGAGATGCAAAATTAGGTTATATTCATTTCCGTTCTTCTTAGCCAAGCCCTTGCCAGGCCTAGCATGAAGGTCAGTTGTAGAGGCCACTGTAGTCTTGAATGCAAGTCCTGGAGCACTTAAGAATCTGGTGCCAGAGACTACAAGTTAACCATCATCCCTAGGATCATTCGGGAAATGTGCCTTTCGTGAATTCTGCTGTCAATGGAATGCACTGTGGGTAACCTAGAGCTTGCAGAGTGGGTGTCAGAGATTGAACAAGAATAGGAAACTTGGATTAGAGGTTATCTGTAAAGCTTCTTGAGTGGTGTGCTGTTTTTGCAGGCATTAAAAGGAAAGAGATATCAGAGTTATAGCTGAATGCTACGTTTGCAGCAATTTTGTTTGTTCAGTGGCTGCTGTCTCCACAGTCACATTCTTTGAATATCCTGCTAACGAACTAGAACGTTATCTCATCTAAAGGGATGCTTACGCCTAATTTGCTAACTGTTCAGGTTTGGAGATTGCCCAGATGTCTCTTGTGCTGGGCATAGATTCAGCCAAACTGTTAAATTGGAGCATCGCCCGCATTCAGCAGGGGCGTGCCAACAGGGGGCTGGACACGCTACAATGGGCCAGTCCAGACAACTTGTGGAGGCGGAAGTTTGGCCTGGTGTTTTTCCTCTGTGTAAGCAGCTCCTTGTGGGTGTCTGCAATAGTGCTCACTATCATAGATACCACATCCATAGTAAGAAGGCGCTTATGGCTGGCCTGTGTAGTGGCACCCCCAGGAGTGTGGGCTCGCTGGCTACTTGCTCGCTTGAACGGGCAAGGAATTGGATCAAAGCACTACTTCAAGTGGATTCCTCTTGGAACTCTTCTGACAAATATGATTGCCTGCACCCTGGAGGCAATTCTTGCTGTCATACAAATCGCGGTATTTTTTGCCCACTCCCTACTCTTCTGTTTGAGTGCTTATTTTCAGTGTGTGCATGACTTGAAAGACCAGTTCAGTCCCAGTGTAGAACCAAATGGTGTCACACTAGAGTAGTGCTATCCTCAGAAAGGGTTGTTAATTTTTTAAGAATACATTTGCCTTCCAATTCCTTTCTCCCATTATATTTGGTATAATTGTTCCAGAGAACCAACTGAGTGTTTTTTCTTTGGCAACTTCAGGTACAGCAGACTGATGCTGCATTGTTAGTCCAAGGGCTTCAACTAGGGCTTCTTGGATGTATGAGCACAGTGTCTACATTTGTAGCTGAACTTTACTTGCTACATTTAATTGCCAACAAGCGGTGGAGGGCCTATGCATATGCTTTTATTATGCTTATCTGCTGCTTCGCTGTTGGAGTCATAGCATACACTATCCCCGTCTTAACACGTTACAGTAGCCAAGGCTGACACAGTCCCACATTCTTTCATCTATTGTGGCACAATTTACATGGCTATCAGTCATTAAAAGGGAACCCGCCTTTCAAACAATATAATTGTTGAGAACAGACTTCTCATCAATACCTCCTGCTGCAGCGGACACTAGCAATTGCCAGGAAGTGGTCAGACAAGGATCCCTATGATGATGGACAGCATCTCTCAACATAATCCTATTTGGCACGCTGAGGCCAGTGCATGTGTACCAGTGTTTGGTTGAGGGATCAGATCTCTGGCTAAGTGGGCCTGATCTGCATGAACACTCCCATCACTCCCCCAGTGTAACATACAGTTTGGCAAATAGGTTGTTCGCTGTAGAGGAGAAAGCTGAGGTAGATGTGGTTTCGCCGACGATAAATGTACTTTTATTGGCTATTCGTTGTGATTGCCAGTCAAGATCATGGCTTCACTGTGCTGTCAGTCCTGTGGTTATTGCAGAAACTCAGTATAGATTTTTGTTATGATTTGATTCTGATGATTCAGAGCATATAATCCTTGCTGTAGAGCAGAGAAGTGAAACAAGCAGAGCCTTCCTAGGTTGAAGCAGCTTGGTTGAGGATATAAACGAGTTTTACCAAGAATTGTGCATCATGAATGTGGGCCAAGTGCATGGAGTAATTTTCTGGAGACATTGCAAAATTCTTGAAATGGAACTGTTGTTACAAAGTGCAACAAAGCTAGCTAAGCACATCCAACTGTCTAAGACAAGTGTTCAGATGTTTGAAAGTAACTTTTGACGGGTGACCTGATGAGATTCCTGGTGTTACAACCTCTTTAAAAGGAGGAGGAAGGCAGATGTAGGAGAGAGGCAAGGGAGTTGTACCAGCTTCAATTAGAGTGCAAGGCTTTTTGGGGTGACCGGATGAGATTCCTGGTGTTACAACCTCTTTAAAAGGAGGAGGGAGGCAGATGTAGGAGAGAGGCAAGGGAGTTGTGCCAGCTTCAATTAAAGTGCAAGGCTTTTTGGGGTGACCTGATGAGATTCCTGGTGTTACAACCTCTTTAAAAGGAGGGAGGCAGATGTAGGAGAGGCAAGGGAGTTGTGCCAGCTTCAATTAGAGTGCAAGGCTTTTTGAGGAAAGTTTGGGCCAACATATCGTCACCCCCATCACTTTACCAGTTCTCAAAAGGTGAAGGTGTGCACTATTCAATATGGCACATTGGCACCAGTTAATGAAGTGAGGTACAATGATTATCAAGACAAAGAACTTCTCTGTTCATGTCATGGCTTGCATGATTTCAATCTCTGAGCGTTGCTGTGCAGATTGTCCTGAGCTCGGATTGTTGCTTCACCAATCCAAATGCACCGCATCAACATTGTAACATGTAGGTAGCCACACCCCTATAAACCTTGAAAAGTCATGACATGGAAATACAACAAGTGGCTTTGCCACGAGAGGCTTTTTACTAAAAATATTGTTTTACATATAATTTTCTACTATGAACTCAAGTTAAATGGGATAAGAGTTCATTGGCTTTATGAAGAAAGACCTTGAAAATTGTTTTCTCACATTTGTATTAACAAATCTATATTTTTTAGCCTCCTTAGAAAAATCATTGTGCATATTTGGAAATTCAAACTAAGTTCCACACTATTTTTAAAACTCATAGGTCCACCCCTTTTCCTTCAACCACACAAATGAATTTAAACACATGTAAAAGAATCATACTGTATAGAAAAATCCAAGTTTTGTTTTCTTTTTCATTTTCAAGTGTAAGCACTTTCCTTTCAAATGTCAAGATGTGTGCAAAAATAAAACTAAATACTTAGACGCTCCAAACAAACAAAGTGCATGGATAGAATCTAGATGAAAAAAGTTGGGAAAGATTTTCACCTAATTTTTAGTCTTAATTTTGCTTATAGGATATTTTGCTTTCAAGTTTGAGGATTTGGTCGCTCTTTTAATAATGTAGTGTTTTTTTAAAATCACATTTTGGGTTTAGGGTTTTGAATGAAGGGTGTTTTGTTGTTGTGCTTTGTGGTCATATTTAGCATTGTCCTTTTTTTGTGCGAAATTTCGTCAAAATGTGAAATCAATTTTGGGACTACAACAAGCACAAAGGTTTCTTTTGAAGTTTTTTGAAAAAATCTACCAAAAAAGTATGGGTTTTGGACTAGGTTCGTCAAATTTAAAAGGCCTCCTCCTACATGTCACCAAATAAGTGCATGATTACAAAAACATTCTACTTTCTCACCTATCTTGTTGCCATTTAGTGTCAAATCCTTCTTGGGATGTTAGCCAATGGTGTTACATCAAAATTTGAAAAAAAATCATTGCTACCTAGATAAAGAAGCATCCAATTTAAATTCATCTTGTGGTTGGTATTTATGAAAAAGCTTTTTGCAAATGGTCCTTGAAAAATAATTTTGAAATAAAAATTCAAACCACAAGGTTCTCTTTGCATTTAACAATGAATAGCTGCTTTGTGCCATAAATGATGAAATGCCTAATGACAATATATGTTGAAACCATTTTGGGGTCACTAGGCAAAAAATGCAACATGTACACACACATAGTCACATATGTTACACTTTAGAAAAATGAAGACGTTAATGGTTTCTTGTTATACATTAGAAGTGTCTTCCATAATTTGAATGCAATATGAATCACTTTGTGAAAGTTTGGCCAATATGATTTTATTACACCAAATTCGCATTCATTTATAGGGATATTCGCCACACGTACATTCACCTATATGTGGTCTAGTTGAGATTTGGTTGTTGTGATGTTTTCATTGAATAGCAATTTTAATTCATCCATGCAATCAAACAATTATTATTATTATTATTATTTTGCATGACTATTGTCTTTTAGAATGTCAACATTAAAATCTTTTAAAATGACTATTGAATAATGTTTGGGAGAATGTTGAATTATAGTTTAAAGATATTTAAGAATGTGAAACTAAATATGAATGAGCTCTATATACAAATACAATGTGTTTTTTTTTCATTTGTTAGTATTAAAAGTTGTTATGTATTGTGAACCACCCCTAATTATTGTATTGAAAGAATCTAAGTGCATGTGTATCATTAGATTGAAATATATGAATACTCCAATGAATTTATAAATTTGTGCACATTGGTTGATGCATGGTGTATGCTTCTTTCTATAAAACATAAGATATGAGATATTTGAAGGTTATGGTCATGATTAATGTTTTTGTAATGTTGGTGTAAAGAAATTGTATTCAAGGCTTGTATAATTACATGAAAATAATTACAAATTTTTTAATTGAAAAACAAATGGTATTTAAGTTGCAATTGTTTTTATTATGTTCATTTATATATCAACTTTTGGATCCACATAAAAAATTTCATGTTGGAGACAAGTTTTAAACAATTAGTTTTTTAATATTCAAATGCAAGATAAAATAACTTATGTTAGCCCATTTTTTGACATTAGTAAAATAAAAAAACCAATTCATCTAGTGATAATCCTTGAAAACATTGGATGGTTCTTGTTGTTAAAAATTGAATTAGAAATTAAATCCTTGTTATGGTAAATGATTGAAACTTACCAACTTTTATATCTTTGATGATAGCTTCAATTGGTGTTCATTTTAATTTAGTGTTTTTTATTGTAAAAATACCTTTTTTTCTTTTTTTTTAAGTGTTCCAATTTAAAATTTTAAAATTTTATCCATATTATAGTTTTATCACAATACGTTATTGATGTTTTGAATATGCCATCAACTATAGATTCACAAGACCATCAAATATTGCATAATTATCAATACATAAATCAATCAACATTATATGTATAGTAAAATGCAAACCTATAGTGTTGCTTCGATTATTTGAAAGTTTATAAGACAATGGGCATGATTAGTGATTAATGTCCATTGCTTTGGAAATAAATGTGGGACCTAACATGTTAATTAGTGAATATATTCTCATTATGTTATTTCTACAAGTTTATTTGTATAAATTAAATATGGAAGAATAAAATGATTCGTGGTTGTTGATTGCAAATTGAGTGTCCTTTATACCTTCTATCATAATACAAATTTTGCTCAAAGTTTGTATGAAAAGCACATCAAATTGTGACATAATTTTTAATTTGTAACATTGGACACATGTTTGTCAAAAAATTGGTGCTAATGCATTTACATTATCCTTGATATTTTGAAAAATCAAATTATATTTCATAGGATGTATTTAATAAAAATTACTTGTCATGATAACATCAAGACCACCAATTTTTTTTGTTTGAATATGTTTTATGAACCTTAGCCTATAATCTATAAGTTAAGCATTTTAACACCAACAAGTGATATTTCATCTATCACAAGTTACAAATGGTTCATATTAGCTTGTAAGCCTATTTAATGAGTATAATGATAAGTTTGGTAAACTAGATAAAGATTGTTGGATGGGTATGTTCAATGTTGAATATATTAACATTAAATCAACAATATTGAAGGTATATTTACCTATGGATGCCATAGGTACAACCTTGGTTTTTATTAAGTTTAAATATATGTCTTTATTTTATAATTGTAATAATCTTTGAATTATAAGTTTCAATGGAAAAGTTACGAATTCCAACAACCCCCTATCAAAAATAAACAAATTGGTGTATCAAGGTGCACCTATTTTTTATGCATAATGTCATAAAATAATTTAGTTTTTTTTCTTTCATTTAATTTTCTAACTAAATTGTGATATTTATATTTTTTCATCATGGAATATAATGATTTTGTGAAATTTTCATATTGTAAAGTTCGTGATTTTTGTTTGAGCCATTATGTGATTAAATCATAAAGTCAAATCACAAATCATATTGTTCAATATTGATTATGTTTGTAACAAGAATTGCATGATGTGAATAATTTATTTCATAGTCTATATTATTATTCCAAATATTAGTTGGATGTGATGGTTTTGATTTTGAATCAATTGAATCATCCATTTACTTTATATTTGTATATTGGATTTTGCAGTTAAAAGTAGATTTAATCTCAGAAATTTTATCATCATGCCATGTAACATTAATTCTAGTTTCTAATTTCTTAAAGTTTCAAATTTTCAAATCCAATAGAAGTTCTTTCAACCAATTTTCTATATATAATAATTTACAAACTTATTAATTTTGGGTTTGAGACATTTTGAATTTTTTTAATGTTACTAAAAAGTTAAATTATAATAATGACAATTATTCATAATGACAAGGATGATTAATGTATTGATTTATGATCAATGAACATGTTATATTAGTTGAACATCATGTTCAATCAAATAAAGTAGAACATCATGTTAATATAATTGAACATGCACATAATTCAATATACACTAATAATCTATAATTAAAAAAATCCAAGATGTTCTTGTAATTCAATATTTTTGTTATGAAAAGTTGTCTTTTAAAACAACTTAAATATTTTTCAAATAAATTGTCAAAAAAACATTTTGTATACTTTCAAATTTAAATAGAACCTAATATGACATCATACATATGTACATATTGTTTACATAACATTAATGAAAATAAATCACCTTTATATCAAATATTGGATATAATTTTTTTAATTAAAAAAAAATTCCTTTGGTCTAAAAATTAACACAATTTTTTTTTAAAAAAATTCATAATAATTGGTTTTTGAATTCTTATAAAGTGCATTCAACATATGATTATTGAACTTTGTCATTTATGAAAGATCCATGTGGTTTTTATATATATATATTTCACGTGATTCATAAGACATTGTTTTGTTTTTTAATATTTGGAAAATATGTTGACAAATTTAAATGTTTTTGCATAATAAGTTTGATTTGGACAAGTTTCAATTATAATTCAAAAATATTGTTGTCATAAAATGCTCAATCAAAATATTACCTTCTTTTGTGTTATGTAGATCAATGATAGATGAGAATGTTCCATTTGAATATTATGAATGTTTTCAACTTTTGTAACGAACATTACAATGGATGTACAAAAAAAAATCTCATTGATAAGAACATTTGTAATTTTTTCATTTTTTTGTAATTATTGAATACAATTTTTAATTTTTTTGGGGTAATATTTGTAATGCAAAAAGTGTTGAACAATGGAACATACTTCAACGATGAATCCCAATTTCTTTTCAAAATGCCCATTATTGCATATTCAAAATGGTTCTAATAGAAATGTGCATTTGGTTGTGAGAATTGAACAAGAGGTTGTCCCATGATTGATTTTGAAAAAGATGGAAATTCATCCAAATCTATGATCACTTTGAGATCATTCAATTGAAAAGCACGCAAAGATTTAAGTACAACATTAGCATATTCAATTGGTTCATAATGTTAAAAATAGAAAAATTAAATGTATAAAGATATATTGAAAATCCATTTCATATTGAGACATTGTGTGTTTTGACATTTTATTCCGAATGTAAATTGGTGTTTGTAAATATTCAATTATCCAAATGATTATAGTGAAATCTCTCCATGAACCTTTCATTGTAACACTTAATGCCATTTTTGTCACTTATTGATGTTTATTGGTAGTCCCTTGATGTAAATCAAACAAAAAACTTGGATTTAATTTTCAATTATGACAGTAATTGTTGGGTTTTCTATGTGTTCATTAATAAACATTGACTTAAATTTGTTATTCTATTTTGTCTCACATGAAGATATGATGATTCATTATTGAATAAATAAGATATAAATGCAAAGAGACATTTGCCTATTTCATATTTGTATATTAAAATTAAATGAAGGTCATATTAATGCAATACATGTTCAAATGAAAAAACAACAAAATTTAATATAAATGTTTACATTAAATGTGAACTTCAATTAAATGGATGAAAATAAACAAAATCACCTTCATTCACAAAAACACACATGTACACACAATGACACACAATATTTATACAACACATATATACCCACACATTCAAAAAGAGATAAATCAATAATTCATTGGAAGATCATTTACATTGAAATTTTATTTTCATTTAGCAAATTTTTTACATTGAAAAATTGCTTGTATTGAAAAACTATTTTTAAAATATATTTTTTTACATTGGAAAGTTGCTTTCATATAAAACCACTTACATTGAAAAAAATGCTTTACAAGTATAAAACTATTTTGCATGTAAAATTATTTGTACACTTGATGTAAGTTTGATGTATAAGAACTTTCTTTTTACTTAAAAAAAAACTATCAAAAATGATTTTATAACAAGGGTCATTCAAACAAAAAATGTGATATAAGAAATTTCCACATATATGTAATATTTGTATACTACATGTAACTATAAAAAGGTTTTACAAAAAACTATGAACAACACTAAATAGTTATGTGGTCTTTTGTTTAGAAATAAAGTTCAACTTCTCAAAGTTAAGCCTATGTTTAATACTACATTGCATATACTTACTAAGAACAACTATCAAAGGAACAATCAAACCTTCACTATGCAAACTAATTTCTAATTTTGAGATAAACTATGGAATATCTTCTTGAAAGCCAACAAGGGTAGATGTGGTTGAGAATTTGAATTTATCACAAATGCGAATTCAAATGAGGTATTGAACCTATTTTGGATGAGACAAAATTTAGGAGTTCAAATTTTGTCATATGCATAATTGCTTCAAATCATTTGCCCTCAATTATCAATAACATAAGTTCATTGTTGGTTATAGTGGAGCCACGAAAAAGCTTGATACTTTTGACTTTGAATGACAAACATTACAATGAACATTGCTACTTGAAAAGATGATGACATCCACTACATGACAATTTTCACATGCTTTTTAAAATGGAGGTCTAACAAGGTTGGCTATGGACAACACTTTGGTCACTTAAAAAATAAAATGATTATGTTTTAAATTAATGAATTTTTGAATGAAAGTAGTAAGAAAAATTAGGATATATAAATTTAAAAAACAAAATGAGTAAGATGAAATTAAAGGGGAATAAAAATGAGTAAAAAGCCACAAGAAAATGTGAAAATATAGATTGTGAAAGAAGAACAAACATTAACAAAAAACACCACACGCACACACACACACACAAACATGATTACACATGACATTTAACAAAAGGAATGAAAAGTGTAAAAAAAAGCAATAAAAAATACCATGTGAAAAAAATTGTTTGATTTTCCTTTTTTCAAATAAATTATTTTTCCTAGCAACTAGATTTTCTTTGTTACTAATGTGAAAAAAAATAATAATAAAAATGGTTTTTTCCCCAACAGACCTTAGTGAACAAAAAATTTGGTGATCAACATGGTTTTTTTTAAAGGCCTTTGGGGAAAATCATTTAATGACTACTAGATGTTTTTTCTCCTAGCCTCGGGGAAAAACCATATAATGACTGTTAGAATTTTTTTCATTATTTTATTATATTTTATCACTATATGAACATTTGGTGTTATCCAATGTTTTTTTCCTCATTATTAATTTAAAAAAAGAAAAACACATTAACCTTCATTATATATTTCAAGAAATTGTTCGTACTCCAATTTGAAATAGTTCCCCATAGTAAGAACGTTTTGGTCAAATTTTCCTTTTCCATCTACAATCATCAATTTTTTTCATTTTATTATCCCCTCTTCCCTTTACACCAATAATGATGACAACAATAGTAGTAGAATTCTAACTTTGAATAAAGCTTTTGACTTCCTTTATGAAATTTGTGTGAAAAAATAGGAACCAACTTAGGTTGGAATCCAACAATTAATAACACAATGGTTGTTGATTCAACTATAATGACAACATGCATGTAACCTTTCTTAAGAACATTATTGCATTTTGATTCAATGCCAATTTTTTTAACCTTTTCAAACATGCATTTTTACAAACGTTGTTTATGCATTCTATGTGAGACAATTTCAAAGTGATTGTGATAAGAGTTGCACCCTATTTAACAAATCACAATGCAAATATGCATAGATTGAAATTTTCATGCTTTCATTTGAAATTTGATCAAAGGTGCCATATTTATTGAACATTTTTGTTTTAAATGCAACATTTTAAATTCCAAAATTCAAATCATCCACCATAACAATTAATTTAGTTTTTTTCATTGCAACAATACACATTGTGCAAAAAAAAAAAAAAAAAAAAACAACAAAAAAAAAAAAAAAAAAAGAATCTACAAAAACAACACAACAACAAATGCACTTGGAAAACCACACACTCACAAAAGAAGTAAAATACAAATGAAAATTTAATCCAAGCACAATGTTTACTGTAATGTGAATCCTTTCTTAAATATGGGACAAAAGACCTAAACCTTAAACTGTTTGAACCATGCACCTTGTGATTCACATTTGAACCCTATTTTAATTCCAAATTTGAGATACAACACATAAACCCTAAACCTTTAATTCTCATTTCCATAGGTTTAAAACCATTAATTTCATTTTCACAATTTTTGATTAAACATCAACTTTTTGGTCATTTGCATCAAAATTTTGTTACCAAAAAAGTAAAAATTTAAGTGGTTTCCATTTTTGATTTAGTATATCAAGCATTTGGTTACAAACAAAATTTTGTTTGTTCTACATTTCTATTTGAAATTAGGGTTTTTTGGTGGTTAAATTTTGCCATGCTTGGCATAAAAAGAAGTGAAATGGATCTGTACAAATGATTTTCTTGGGGAGAAAAACCCCACTATGTCACCAAATTTCAAAAGCAAAAAGGAGGAGAAAGCAAAACATTAGCCTTTGAATAAGGCCTAGACTATTGGCTATTCGATGTTTCTCTCATGCTTAACCACATAGCTGATGCTACTAAATGTCAGTCGATATGGTTGAAATGTTTGGTCATTGTTGATGTGCACATTGCACATCATGTTGGAACAACAGAATTTTAAAACCATGCCAACGTCAATGCTCATACCATCAGGTATTCTGGTCTGCATGCAATCCCCAAGTTTTCTCCTGCGCACTAGTTGACTCAATCTATACCTCCAACTACAGATCAGTATTGACAAATTACTGCTTTCTATCTTGACTTTTCCATTTTGAACTTTGGCAGGCTGAAGTTCAATGCTGATCGCTAAAGGGTGTCCAAATTGGCCGTTTCCATGTTAGACTGATGCATGAAGCACACTGGAAAGCAGTTTTCAAAAAAATGGACATGAATGTATGACGAACACTGGAAAGGTATGACCTTCATGTGGCAGCCTGAAAGATGACAATCTTGTTCTAGATCCTCATGCCACCTTGGCCAGGGCAGAAAGAAAAGTATCAGTTTGTTCCGGCCTTCCCACTGAGATGCGAATGAAGTTCTTCAGTTCTTCTTTTTCATAGTGACGAACCATCACACCCTCCTTTGCAAGCTTGGCCTGTGACAAATTCAAAAGATGATGATTTTGAGCTGAGTAAAAACAAGATTTTCAAGATGACCATAACAATATAGGTGCATTTTAAAAGCACAGATCCTACACATGATTTCAACATCCAAGTGGAAGCAACAAGCATTCTGTCCTACAAACAGATCTGAACTACAAATACTAGTAGACAACATGCCAGAGAACACACAATAGAGTTTGTCTCCATTGCCATAGTCATGGCCTTTCTGATTCCAGGTCCTTCAAAGAATAAGGTTCTTAAAGGTTGTGGAACCTGAATAAGTTAACTATAACAAGAGCACCATAGTCCCTAATCGTATTGTTTCGTAATAATCGAAACAGAGAGGCACACCTTCTGTCTGTATATCTGCCCCTTCAAGAAGGTCACTGGGCTATCAATAACAAATGAATTGGATACAAAAATCTGGGTTGCAGAAGAGGAAGCAAAGACACACCTTCAACTGTTTGGCACTTTTGGCACCTGTTACTGAACAAAGAATGAAATTTGCATGGCTAGGATATGGCTGCAAAAAGGGAAATTCTTGCAACTTTGAGAACAACCGATCCCTTTCCTTCACCAATGCATTCTTGACAGTCTGCAACATCAACAAGTGCAATACCAATCTCTGAGAAGGGTATGACCATCAGTCATCATCCACAATGACCGAGTGCTTGCTACTAGAACAGCAAGTGTTGCAGTAACTTGGGCACTTGTAACATGTGATATGTGGCCCAAACAAACATTTTAAGGAAATGAAGAAAGGAGCCAATAGCAGATCACATCCTAAACAGAGACACGGAGCAACAACAAAAAAGAGGAAAGAGACTGAAGGAAAACAAAGCCCCATTTGAAAACTGCAAGACACTTACCAAGAACACAGCTAAGATGGCTGTAGTAGTAACAAGAGAATTCAGTTTTGTGATTGGTCATAAGGTGGAACAGTACCTCCAAGTATGTAGGGTTTGTGAGGGCAGCACAAGCTGCAACTTCGGCAGCCACTGACACATTATAAGGTTGCTTGGCACGCCATAAATACTCAATCAAACTTAATGGAAATCCTCCATAGCCTACTCGTAGCCCTGCTAATCCTGTCATTTCTCAAGAAAAATATCCCACTCAGAAGTATTGATCCAAATGTCAAAGGAGGTTGAGAAACTCAGAGCTCCTGCCCTACATCCTGGAAGTATGATATCATTCTACAAAGGAATGCCACTGGAGCCACAAGTTTTTGTTTGTGAAGGGCTCAGGAGATCCCACAGGAAATCTGCATGCTCAAAAATTCAATTGATGGAAGCCAGCAGTGGTATTTGATTGTCCCATGGATGTCATTTTAAGGTTGTTGTGCATGTTGTGTGGTACAGATGTTTGTCATGAAAATTAATGAAGATAGTGGAAACATCAGATTTCGTAAGCTCTTCAAACTTGGTTCTGGACAAGGAAAATTAATGCATGTGTGATAGTTCACAGGAATAGGAAAAGCACACCAGCACGTTTGCTGAAGGTCCGAAGAATGACAAGATTGTCAAACTTTTTCACCCATTGCATGCGTGAAGGCTCAAGAGCAAATTCAATGTAAGCTTCATCCAGCACCACCAGAATAGGCAACTGCAATATTGTCTCAAGCTCCTCATCTGTGATCAAACTGCAACCAGAATCCAATCAGAGACAACAAAAGGTCTTTCATTGTAACACACCCCTCCACCCTCCAACACCCCTGAAACAAAATCTCAAAACAGAAAATCCCTGATCTGGCCACCAAATTGTTGTTCCTAAACCCTCTTCTCAGATTGTTGACATTCCTGCTTTCATGGATTCATGCATTGCTTGGGAGGATAATGATTCCCCATCAGTCATTTTACCTCCTCATCTATAGAAACCCAAAAGACAACCACAAAATCTCAATTGTGACATTTTGTATCAACAAATCAATCACTCTACAATTGTCATAGGCATTCATACAAGTAGGTCTCATTGCATGGAGTTTGAACCAAGTTGCAACCAACGTGAAGAGCCAAAGCGAGGATTGGTGTTGAAACATGGGTTACCATCCATCAGGGTTGTTGGGAGACGTGAGGAAGACAAGCTTTGGTCTGTGCTCTTGCACAGCTTTCACAATACCAGGCACATCCAATGCAAATCCTGATAGCCTGGGCACTGGACAAAGAGGCCAGAACCTATAATCAGCCACACTAACTGTCAAGAATGCAACAACACATCCTAATTTATTTGGGCCAAATTCACAGTGTGAACAGAGTGAATCTTTTATTAGTTCACAAAACATGAGGAACAAGATATGAATCCAGTGATTGAATGAGAGATGTCAACAAAAAATTGACTGCCAACCACACAAGAATGCTGTGCCTTGTGGCCTGCATGACACTCTGAAAAATTTGGGACTCAAACCTTGAAATCAGACACAGAATATGTACCTTTGACTACAGAAGCCCCATTTACAGCTGCATCAAATGCATACATTGTGAAGGTGGGTGGGCAGTCCAATATCTTGTCCCCAGGGTCTAGTGTACACCTGTTTAAGGTGGAGCAAGATTCAATACCCCATAGAAACCACAGACCATTTGATCTCAATTTTGGGACAATTTTAGCTTGAAGATCAAACATATTACTTCCAAACCCACCTAAATGCTTTGCAACTGTTTAGGAGGTGGTGGAGCCCATTACCGCATGATAAGGTCAATGAGCTCATCTGCTCCACATCCAACCAAAATGTGTTCTGCCTCTAACCCTGTGTCTTTTGCCAGCATTGTCCGTAACCTCCGGCTTTCTGGATCTGGGTATATATTTGGAAATTCCATACTGCCAAGAGCCTCTAGAACCTGCTGACATTCTAAAATAAGACTGCATTGTGCTGTTCCATGTTCCACATAACTGCTCTCAATGGGCATCGTCAAAATTGAAACTTGCATGTCTCTTCAAAAGAAACATTAAAACCTCAATGAACAAGTTTCCTTTAAGAGAGTCAAAATTTGTCATTCGTGGATTGCCCATAGAAACTTTACCTCGGGTGGCGGTCCATAAGGATTTTCATTTGCATCCAATTTGACAATGTCCTTGGGAAGTCTACCTAATCGAGCTGACAATATCTGCATAGAAACACATCTCTCAGAGTCTAAACATGTTGGATTACTATACCACTTAGTCGATTATAATAAAATGCTGTGAGCTCAAAAATCTCTTCTCCTTTTAAGGCAAAGAAACCCTAAACTATATATCTCGAAGCACTGAGCCGTGACTCTAAACTCAAGAAAGTGGAATTTCGGTTCACAACGAAATCCCTTAATTCCCTATCAAAACAATAAACAAACCACCACGAAATTCTGGGGCGAATAGGATGATACCTCAAACGGCTCGATAGGAGTGTATGGTGCAAGGTCCAACAAATGAGGACGAATAAACTGCCCTCCCTTTGTCGATAATGGAAGCGTGGCGGAAGCGGCCACATTTCCGTAGCACATAAAAAGCTTGGTAGTTGGAGCCCGCGGCGCCAAAGCAAAAGAGGAAGAAGAAGAAGAAGCGGGCAGCAACATTGCAGACGACATATGAAGTTTCCGAAATACAAATCCAAAAAAGAAGGAAAAACAAAGCAACAAAAGGCTATGATGTTGTTGAGCAAAGGAAGAGAGCAAGACAAGGCAAGACAAGGCAAAGGGAATAGAAACCCTTGAACCCTAACCCTAAGTGAACATGGGGATTTTAGCCCTAATCCTAAATCGCAAGGTAGGGGGAAGGATTTAGAGTTTCATCGATGGGATGCTTCGTCATCATTACGCATCCCTAGCTGTTGATGATGAAGGGTTGCAAAGTTGGATGAAACATCGATCGGCTCTCTCTATGGAATGAGCTCTCTAGTCTCGGCCTAGGGTTTCTTCTTCGTCTTCCCCTTGGAGTGCATTTCTTCTCCTGACGCACATGTCTTCTCAATCCGGACCTCCGTCGCCTTGGCGTAGTAAGTCGATCATTCTCGTCTGAGTCTTCGGTCTCATACGCTTTTGTTTCTCTGTTTTTTTTTTTGTTTTTTGTTTT
>Ga0209208_10004564_pt1 | contig 19594 bp, 15 predicted proteins | sample S1TSphfallax_3_FD_187694 | JGI IMG/M metagenome (GOLD analysis project Ga0209208, IMG submission 187694) | Host-associated microbial communities from peat moss isolated from Minnesota, USA - S1T2_Fd - Sphagnum fallax MG (SPAdes) (version 2) | ecosystem: Host-associated > Plants > Peat moss >... | reverse complement strand
GATTGAACAATGCAAGAATGGAATGGAAAACAAGTAAAACATTTGATACTTTCTCACAATCTATCTCAATGGAAGATTTGTGATTTCCCTACCATTCTATCCATTGGACAATGCAAGAATGGAATGGGTCTATGTGAATAAGGGGGTCAGAAAAATTACCATAGGCCACAAATATCATAATAAGAAGTGGGGCGGAGGGAAAAAGAAAAGAAAAGAAAAGAAAAGAGAGGATATAACAACTATTGGAAATAAAAGAAAATGATGAGCAAATTTCTTTTGTTTGAAGAAGAAACCCATGTGAGCTTGTTACAATCACAACAATTGGTTTTTGATGATGTTTACTCCCAATTATAGATGTGAGTTTAACCATGTAATTGATGTCAAATTCCAATTATGAGAATTTTGAGGAATTGGCATATGGGTGGTTTTTTATAAATTTTTCGTAGGCTCCTTATTGATTTTGCATAATCTTTCATATGATCATCCTTGAACAATTCCAAAGACATTTCCAAGTATAACTTTGTCATTTCCTAGCCTAACTATCTCACTTCCTTCCTAATAACTATCTTTTATCCTTATAATTATTTCACTCCTTTCCTAGTAACTATCTCTTATCTTTATAACTATTTCATTTCTTTCCTTACCCATCAACATGGACATGAAAAGGCACATTAACTTTTCATGTCCATGATATTTATATTTATTAAAATTAAATTTGACATTGACATAAATAATGATGAGTTATTGATAATCATATGGGAACATAATAAGAAGGAAAATCGTCATTGGTAGTGTGTAGAAATGTCCCAAGCAAAATTTGAACACTTTCATAGGGTAAAACGGTCAGTGAATGAACATTTAAGCACTCATGACAGGGCGGATCCAAGGGGAGGGCTCCATTGTTTCTGGTGTCCAAACAAAACTTGAATGCCTCCTCTTGGCGCATCTGACCCCCCCCCCATGATCGTTTTGTGTTTGTCTATTCTTTGCTTTAAATCTTTGGAGATTTTGATGGTTAAGTTTTTGTATAAGTACAAGATGTTACTCCCTTTTGAAACTGTGATTGGATTTGTGCCATTTAGACAACTCATGATCCCATATCTCAAAACTTCCAGCATTTTTCTTACACTGCATGCATGCCCCTAATTATAAACATTTTCAAAATGTGTCCTACTCCATTTCTAATTAGATTGCTTCACTGTATGGCTCCAGGTAGTAGCATAACATTCCTTCCATTGGGTGGAACTTTCTCTACCTTATGGGCCATGGCATTTTCAATTTGTTGGCATAAACATTATACACTGCAATACAAATTTCAGCAATTTGCTATGGACATCTGCAAAATAGAAGAGAAACACTCATGAGAAATTATCAACCCAATACGTGAGCATTTATAGTCAATGTTTGTACAGTTACTGACATCTTTTGAGCCTGCTTCCTAAGTTTTGCCAGCACTTTATAAAAGAAGAAACATGTCCACAGATACATACATGTTTACCCTACTTCACCGTATGCTATCATGTGTGGTATATGGACTACCAGATGCCCCAATATAAGTCCTCGTGGTTACTGTCGACATTGCAGGATGCTTCATAGAGCTAGCGTATATAACTACATACTTGATTTATGCTCCAAAGAATACTAGGGTTCATACCTCACTCACACAACCTGACCCATTCTCAACATTTCTAAACTTCGAGCAACAACTGCTTCACGATAACCTTCATTACAAACCTGCAGCAGGTCTAGTCTGAGATGCAATTTTTGTGTAATTCTGCATGTGACCTACAGATCAAAAGTTTTGAAGCTCCTGACATGAGCAGTGAGATTGTTTCTTTCATTTTGGTTGTTGTCATTTGTCCTGGAGGGTTACACTCCATGACAAACACCGTTGCAACCTCATTGTCAGCACACTTTGTGCAGTGTTCGCAAGTTGGGATTTATGCATCTCCACTCTGATGGGGTCGTGGTATACCAATCCTGAATACACCCCCCCCCACCCACACCCATCATATCAGACCAATTGATCTTTTGAAAATATATAGAACATATATTGTTCAACAATAGAATTTATGATCATTGTAGCAGCCTAATATAGCAAAGTCATTTCTGGAACTGTAGATCAAGCTCAATTTCCTGAGGGAATGGTACCTGAAATTTCTTTGGAGCATCCATCAAATGTGTAGTTATCTACCACAATCTCTACAAGGCAATCTGCAGCATGGATAGTAAGCATGAAAACTGGTAATTTCTTATAAGGCAAGCCAAACATACCATCATCAGAAGCAGACAATCTGAGACTTAAAAAGCACACAAATTATTTGTGAGATGCCTGAGTAGAATACCCAGGCAACCCAATATCTATGGCATAGTACCTTCCTACATTTCTTAAGAGGCAGTCCTCTGAACAATCAAGTTACAAAGCTGTAGTAGCAAGCAAAACATAATGTACAACAAATCTGTTTTGGGTTTCTCTTCCTTTGAGTTGCAAGCTGTTGTTTTATACCCATTTAAGAAGTATGGGAGAGTCAGAGACCTTCATATTTTCTAGGGTTAGTATTATTGTACATTATAAGTCACCATCAACACCATCATTATTATCATCAGCAGATCAATGTGGTAGGTTGTAAAGGGAAAGTGCCAAAGCAAGGTGATTATACTACCTATCTACACTTGAAAGCAGCTGTTGGTTACATCTATAAACTCCAGATCATTACCTCTTTGGTTTAGGGTTTAGGGCTTCATTGTCTCCTAGTTCTCTGCATTCTCTCTCTTAGGTAGACATCAAAGTTACCATGATTAAAAGTTGCCCAATGATTACATTAAATGTTCTACTGTGAACTTTGAGGCTATTGTTATGTTTTCTTCATCTTGATTATAGACATGTTTAATGTTTTGGATTTGGAATGTTTGTTTTGTGCTACTTGTCTTTTCCTTAAATTAGGTACGAAGTCCTTTGTTGAAGCACACAACTTCAAATTAGGGTCTGTTTCCACTAGTTTTGAATCGTGATTTGTAGTGCAAAAGTAACACATGTGGAGCCCAAATGAGATGTCACTAAGTACAACTAATTAGGCAGTAAGGCCAGAGTAAATCAGCACCGACCACCATACCATTCAGGATGGATGATATCTGGACAAGAAAACACTTTTTTTCATTGTATTCCTGTCCCATAGCTAGCCATCTGGACATGTATCCTCCTACCAAGTAGCCACCATTTGCATTACCTACCTACATTACATTCCCTACCTACTTTACCCTTACACCCACTTCCTAAACCCTAAACCCTAAACCCACAGCTAATTACCAGTGTTGGGTGGTTCTTTACTTTATCAAGAACCTCGAGTTCTAAAAAAGAAATTAGAACTATCTGAATTCAGGTTCCACACACAAATGGAATAGTGAATCTTGGTCTTCAAACAAAAAAAAATCTGGTTGTAGGTCCAGTTCCTTCACCCCAAAAAATCCAGTTCCAGTCCTTAGAATTAGATCCGGTTCCTTACTAACCCAAACCACAATCAGCAATTAACTGTCATCTAACCTCTGATTAACCCTGATTCTAATCACTTTTCTTTCTCAAAGACATGTATTGTGGTTCTGGTTCTGATTCCACACATAAATAAAGCTGAGAACCCTAGGTCTGGTTTTTCTTTTTCCTTTTCTTTAATTTTAAAATTAAATTCCAATTTTGGTTTTGAAAATCAGACCCTGTTCCAGTTTGGTTCTTACTAACCAGAATTGACAGGTCTTGACCTGCCAAAGTGTGTACTGGTAATTGCCTAGGTAATGTGATGTGGAAGTAGTAGGGTTTATAGGATAGGCTACCATGATATGATAGGAAGAATGGTATGGGCTCCTTTCCAGTTTTGTACTGACTCTAGCTCAACATCAACCATAATGAAACAACTCCTTGCTGGACCATAGTATAGTTGGGTTTGTAACTAACACTCAGCATCATGACCTAATGAGTCTCTGGCACTCTGGCTATTATATTGATGTTGTTTATAATACTAATTTGTTGAAAGGGATCATTTTTGTGTTTTTCTATGTTGAGTTGGGAATTGGATTTAACCCAATATCCCAAAAAAATACGTTTATAAGTAGTCAATATTAAGGTACCGCAATTCCTGCATCCTGCTATAATTTGGGATTTTTTTAATATACAATTATGTAGGATATTTTGAGGTATTCATCATTTTTCTCCAATAATAAAAATTGTGGAGTATCTTATCAAACCTATTGCCATGTCCAAGCCGATATGATAAAGGAACCACATCAAAAACACAAATAAAAATGTCCTTGACATAAGATCAATGAACTTGTTAAGTAGATTCAGCTAAATTGTTGGAGTTTATAACCTTTTAATTCTCTACCCAAGGTTATCTAAATGGAGCATATGATGTGCAAAGCATCAGAGAGTCATTGTAGAAAAAGGCTGAAATTACTCATGAGATGCCACCAAACATAATTTGAGATAGACTGTAACTCTTTGTAAAAATATATAGATAGAATGAGAACCACTTTGGAGATGTCATTGACATTAACACCCTGCTTGATTGAACCACCTATTTGCTTGTGTCAAATGGAACCCACACATGACCTTTCGTTCATGTAGTTGTCTAAATGTGGGCCATCGGAATTTTGTGTTGGGATAGTTACTCAAAATACTATGTCCAGGTCAAGTTCATTTCAGTATAGGAGATTATCTTGCGAGTGTGATGGTTGATCTTCACCTTATCATTTGCAGACATGACTAAATGAAAACATTGGGAACTGAAATAAATCCAACCTTCTTTTTGTGATAGTAGTTCACATCATTATTTAAAATGATTATGTTGTCCATTGAGGTAAATTTAGCCTATCTCTTGTGAATGTTACACCATCACTATTTCATCTCCTAATCAGCATAATTGGGATAGTTTGAACAAATTTTCCCTCATTGAAGGATAAGCAGGTCCTAAGTGAAACCAAATAATTCAAATGTGAATATCTCATTCTAATTCGCCATCTATGCCATGTTAAAGTGAACATCATTGGGTTGACATGTGGTACCCACTTCCCATCACCATCTCAATTTGCCATGTCCAAGTAAGGGTCAATGTATTGGGCTATGAGATGGGTCCTTCATGTTGAGAGTAGGGACCAGTTCTAGTTTTTGATCTTCAAGTTCCTGTAATGCAAATTTGTGTTTCACACATTCATTGTGCTGTGTATAAATTTTCTTTAAGGCAGATTGAGAGGGAAAGCTGGTTATGCAATTAGAATGTGTAGCTATTTCAGAGCTCCAATATTACTCCATGGAAAGGTAGCTAGTATTATTGTCTGGAGAGATTGTGACATTATCCTTCAGAAAAGTTCTAGCTAAGTTATTGTGTTCTGGGTATGTATATTCCAGTGTTGTGCAATTGCTTGAATTTATAAAGAACCGTTCTGGTTGTTTTATGTATTTGAGAATCAGTGAACCTCCTGTTCCTGTTCTTTGAGAAAACAGAATCAAAGAATGCCCAAATATGGTTATTTCAAAAACCTTAAAGAACCGTCAGCTTTCATGAAAGAACCCACAATGAAATGACCCAGTTTTAAAATCTGAGAACCATGGCTATATACCAGAACTGGGTCTTTGATTTGCTGAGAATCGCAGTTACAAATCCTAAGGATCACCCTGATAACCATGGGGGGGGGCGGGTCTTGTTGCTGTTTCTAATAACTGCCTAACACTGGTATATTCATATGTATTTCAACATGTAATTATATATACTATCAGTGTTTCTCTAGTAAATCTTGTAGTACCTTGGCAGCTTCCACACTAATTATATTATTTTCAGAAATGTTGAAATTTTCAACCAATTTTTTTTTCTTCAAAGAACAGAAAAATTGTCGAAGAAAAATAGATGGTCTTTTAAATTTTTCTGAAATATTATACTTTACAACATGGAAGCTTAAAAAATGAAACAAGTATTCGACACTGCAATGTTGAACTTGTTATGGTACTATGGTTGGTAGTGCCGAAGCAGCATTTGTGTGTGTTTAATGTTCTTTCCACAGCTACTGTTTCTTTTTGAGGTTCATTGTCGTTTGAGTAATTTAAGTAATCAGGAAAAAAATAGTGACAAGCATTCACAACAACAAAACAGCAATGTATTCACACTGCTTATATTATATAAGTACAAAAATAAGGGTAAAAATGCTCTATCCTACTGTTCCATAGGGACTATAACTTGAGTGAATAGCAAGTGATTTACAGTATTTATCAAATTACACAAACCTTAATTCATATATGGAAAACATTGCTCATAACACAGTTATTCATAGAGTAGTCAAAATCAGGGACCAATTTTTAAGAAGGATACTATTTTTTTTTCCCCACCTAAATTGGTTCTCCCAAGAGTTTTCTCTCAGTTTTCTATTCGCCTTACCTTGCACCTGCAATGCTTATATTTTCTTCATTGAATCAAATATTGCGAGAATCAAACCCTTCTGAAGTGATACCCGTTTCAGAAAAAATTGCACAACTTCACTCACTTAACCAGTTTCATTAAATTTTCATTACCCAAATTCACTCACTTTCCGATTACACTCCAATTGAGGATGAAATAAGGTTTTGAGGATCAAACTAAGGATAACTTTTTATATCAACTACAAATAAATAAAAAGAGCTTTCTTTTGATTTTATTTCTTTTAAATGCCTCGTTTCTCTTTTCATCTGAAGACACCCTTTTAATGTCTTGCTTAATAATATCACCATTTTCTTAATGAGGCACAAAATATATGCAAATTCCTTCTAACATTCTATTCAAAAGACTCAAGTTAAGCCATAGTGTTGCAACATGGTTTTTATTCTTCTTGATCAAAGCACAACATCTCCATGTTGGCATAATCCAGGCTAAACTCTATCAGGGAGTACTGATGTACTGGATCTGCCAGAAATTTTCTTTAAGCATAGGCAGATTTTACAAGGCACAACACAAAATTGTAAAGCCCACTCCAAAGTCACAACAGCCAGCTCCAAGATCATAATGTCTGCTCTGCTGCCTGTGGAAAAACTGTGTTATAACACGTCCAAATACACTTGGAAATTTCTGGTGGATCTTTACTCGAAATCACAAAGACATTAAAGTTTAAAAGAGCATTCGGAACAGAACTGTTTACCAGGAAGGAAGAACCAAGAAATGCTCAGAATTTGCACACATTCCCATCTCTTAATTTACAACACCACAGGCAAAGCTCCCACAATAAAGTGAGAGGATTAAATACAGTATATACACCTTGCTGCAAACAGGGACTTCCTCAAATGGTCCGAGAATTATGAGCTTTGCAAGGTTTCCTGCATCACCAAATCCAGCACCCAAATATTCTAGCAACTGTTAGAAAGACTTATCAAACTTTTCTAAAACGTCCACACTCATCACAGAGATACCTGGATCTCCAGAACCCAAATATTGCAGCAACTATTAGAAAGACTTATCAAACTTTTCTAAAATGTCCACACTCATCATAGAGATACCTAGACCTAACCTCCTACAATGGAATCTGTTCTATGTTATATTGTGTGCACAATATAGAATGTTAGCAAGGATGAATCAGAAGTAACTAAACATTCATCACAATATTTCAACAAAGCTTGGGCTCTAGTAAGTTTCAATTGAAAAGGACTCTTGGATGTTGGGAGAACTCTTCAGTGCATATGAACAGTTCAGATTGCTCAAACTTCAAGGGACCTTCCTTGAGGCAGCTTTGCCTATACCTTTGTTTGGATTCTAGAGTACAGCATACAGTTGCATAAAACTTTGGCATGTAGAGGTTTATGCTTCACATAGATGATCTGTCTCTTGACATACCTTCATGTTGAACATTAGCTCATATCTACTCAGTGTCTTTGTGGTATCAAATCAAAGTCTATTACAGATCTTATCAACATGCAGAACTACGCAGGGCAAAAGTCAAGCTTTGGGCATTAGACCAGATGAAAAGCCAACCCTCCTGCATTGATGCAGCATCATTAGTTTCTCATCATTCCCTCAATTGTGGCCTCAATTGTGCAGGAAGAAAACCCACAACAGGTCCTCACAGACTAGACCAACAAGGAAAAGCCACAAATGAGAGAGCAACTATGCTGCAACCCACCTGGTAGATGCATGACACAAGCAAGTCTTGTTAAGTGCATGTCACATATTTTTAAAGTCTTGTGCTGCAATAGCAGTGTCTGTTACAACTGGATCCTGCAATTTCAAAAAAGTTGCAGAAACCTTAGAAACATGGCATAAGAAAAGTACACGGATAATACAATATCTATAAGATTGTGGAGAAAACTACACAACAAGACTTTGGAAGGTAGCATGACAATGAGTGAGAGATCATACCTCATGAGACTTGATCATGACATGTCAGACTCATCAACTTCATTGTGAATAGCAGTGATGAGCTCCCATGATTCCCCAACTGACTTCATCAGCTCCTGACAGAAGGTGTAAATAGGTATATATTAGTCAACCCCAAATTCCAGGCAAACCATTCTACAAACATCTGCATCCTGAGTTTCTGTCAAGTTTCTGAAAGCAAGAGGAAGAATCAGCAATGATGGTGGCTAGCAGGCACCAGGCACTCAACCAAACAAGACCTAACAGCTCAAACAACACCTGGATTTATTGTAATGAATAACAACACTAACACCTAACAAGAAAAGAATCAGAAAAGGCAACTTGTTCTGGTAGTCAGTTGCATGCCCAAATCACTTGAGCAACACCTTGATCTGGGCCTCTGACAAATATTAAGGCAATCCTCCAACAAAAACATGGTCAGGACCATCTCCAGCACCTCCAGCAGCACTCCAAAAACAAAAGACGAAAAATAATGACTTTATAGATGACACAAACATGCAGACATAGAAGAAAAGGATCACATAAGACAGACAGAAAATCAAAATTAGAGGACAAAGGCAGGCATAGGATTCCACTATGGACAATGTGAAGAGTCCTCTTTTCAATTTTCTGATTGAATCTCCATGCAAAACACATGAGACAAGAACAAACAAAATAAGTATTTGAGAATAATGAATCATGTAATCTCAGACCAAGATCTGTTCTTTGGGGCTGAGTTTCCTCTTTTTCAATGAAACCATATCTATCCACAGATACTGCTGCCGGTGACACTAGAGTATTTCTCAGAAGAAAGTGGTTTGAGGAAGGAGGCTTATTGATCAAGCAACAATAATGACATGATACAGAGTTTTCATCCTAGACACATGATCCAAGCAAACTCTGAGTTGTACTTCCCGACTAAATTATAGTAAAGAAAACATACCTCAAATATGATTACCATCACAAGCTGTAGCTAGACTTGTCATCATTTCACACGTCCATAAATGCAAACTTCCTTTCTTGAAGCAGCACCATCTGAAGTACCCAGCAAGATCTAACACTCTCGAAAAAACCCTAAAAGTACTAGAACTTCCCTACACTTCCAATTTAGAGGTTAAGCTATCACAAGGTTCTAGAGGTTCCAAAACTGACAAGATATTAGCAAACTGGAAAAAGAGGAAACCCAAACCTAAAGAACAGAGAAAACCAAAAACAAAACTTAGGAGCAGTTGGGACAACAGCAACAGTTACACACATGTTCAGATACGTTCAGGATGTATGGTAGGGGTCAGCTCCCAGCAGTGAGTAGAGAGGTCAATATACCTTCAACAGCAACATGCATGGCAGTGATCAGCTCCCAGCACTAGGTGGAATCATACAGTAACCAATGTACTGAGTTTGTCACAATAATGCCAGTAACAGGAAGGCTCAGTTATGACAGTAGCTAGCTCAACAGAACCTAAAAGAGAACAAGAAGACCAAGATCATGTTAATGACTGCATATTCTGGTTGAGAATGATTGTCAAAGACATCAACATTACCACCACCTTGCTCATTGGTAGCCATAAGAGAGAAATTACAGATAAGAGGGGTGCACTATGGCCCAAGATATACAGATTTCTTACAAAGTTGAAGCACCATCCATTAAACAGATAAGCATGCAATCTTCTGATCAGAAAAGATTCAAAAAACCACAACTGTTACAAACTGAACAGCTTAAACCTAAACCAAAGATCCACATACACCAGGTAATCCCATCACTTTTGTGTCAACAATTTCACACTCTTGCATGCACCTATGTGCTTTGTGGAAAGAGAGACACATGTCTAGTCTGATGCCTTAACACCCACAAAGCATACAAAACAACAAATGACAAACAAAATGAAAACAAGTTACAACAGCAAACAGTCTTCTTCATTGTAAGTCCAAAGGTAGGACAGGGAACCCCACTGGAGTTTTCTACTTTCAAACCATCACTAGCCATTGTGCATGTATAATCAAGAACACCCCTACCCACCTCCCCCCCCCCCACCCACCCCCCTTCTCTTTCTATCTTCCTTAGCAACAGCTAAAAATGCATAAGAAATCACAATCTGATGAGATTTGGATCCAAAAAGTTTGCCAAATAAAACAACATACACATGAGGGAAGACAAGAAAGAGGAGAGATAGGGATGTACAGATCAATTGTCCACCAAACATGACAACTAACCTGCATCTAAGCATGCTGCTATAAATTCCTATGAACATGAAGGCAAAAGGATGAGAAAAATACACTTCTCACAATTGTCTCAAACATCAGATTAGTAGAATAGATGGTCAAGTACATATACTCAAATTCCTTCCAGGTATTCCTTCTAGTGATAGATGTTTCACTATTGTTTGTGAATTTTGCACCAGCACACTAGTTACTGTGTACAACACCCCTATGACAAAAATGAACTAACTGCAATGATGGTTTGATACTGTCACCAGGTGGAGGGAAGGACAGACCTAGAATTGCAGCACCTGGCACAAGTTATTGAGTCCAGAGGACTGATGCACTAACAGCTTGAGCCATCACAATCTGCAGTAAGTTTTATAGTTGAACCAATTCAGGAAGAGATGCTATAGAAATTGCATCAAACATTCAAAGCAGATCTGAGGCTTCAAGCATTAGCCTGCTGGTTTAGACTCCTGGTTACCTTGAAAAGTGGTTGCAGGTTCAAAACCACCACACCATGAGCCAATGTTCTGTCAACAACAGCATTCATACATGCTTGATGGAAGAAACAAAGCTGCCTCCAAGAAGAAGAGCAAAATAGCTTTCAATTGAGGAAACAGTTGTTTGATGAAAAGTATATTACATGTGGCCAAACTTTGCACTAAGCCCCACCACCTTCCTTTTGTTCACAACTGGAAGAGTATCTGAACAATGTGTGGATCACATTGTAACAAACCATCTGGAAACTTCTCAGAGACCTTAGAGAAATCTATGCAAACCTACTATGAAAGTACATGATCCCAGAAATTCAAGATTGGCAGCTTGAACTCCTGCAAACAGAGACTGTTCCAGGCAGAGGAACATTTAATATCTAGAAGGATTTGACTGACTTAAGAAATTTGAAGAGAAATCATCAGCAATTCCCACTATAAAAGCTCAGAACCCTGGAAACACCATAAATCCTAAAACAATGTGAAGCCTTGTATCAATTCATTCACCTGCCTGAAAAACCACCAACACTTGCCTGACCTTTCAGGGTACATGATGAAGCTAATACAACCTAGTATTTAACTCATGTTCAGCCTCCGCTTTGGTCTCCAACTCAGAGATTGGTTCACTCTCTGTCTCTGGGATTGACTCCATTTCTGGCTCTGAAATCACTTCAATCTCTGTCTCTGGAATTGACTCAACATCTGTCTCTGAAATTGACTCTACATCTGTTTCTGCAACTGCTTGTAATGGCCCAGTCTCAGACAGATATGAGTGGTTCCCATCAATCAGTCGGAGCTGTGGCTCTAGGGTGTTGATTTTCATCCAATCGCTCTCTGATAGAGACCAGTTGAGAATGTCAAAGTTAGCCTTGATGTGGTCTGATCGCAGACTACGAGGCAACACACTTGTCCCACGTTGCACTCCCCACCGCAGTATAACCTGCATACCCATCATATCCTCTGATTACCACCACATTTGTTGGAAGTTTTCCATGAAGTCATGGATCACTTGCAACCCCAAACACATCACAGTACGAACACAAAGTTTACTTCATGATACAGATACCAAGATGTAGCCATTACATCGATGGAAATGAAAAATTGAATCACATATACACCTAAGGCAACCAACTAATGTTTGCATCTAACCAACAAACTACTGACCATAGATCAACACAAGGGAGTACAGTTTTAACTATGTGATTGCCACTTCAGCTATCTCCTGTAGCAAGCAAACATTTAAGTGAAAGACCTTATGGAAGTCTAGAAAGATAGCCTGTTACACCCTTGAAAAAGCCATTCAATACATATGAAAAACTATTTCAGGATGTGGACACAAACCTGTAAGGTAACCAACTACTGCATCATCCAGCTTATAATCTAAACTAGACACAACAAGACAGAGTGCAACCTTAACTCTGTAACTATAGCCCACAAAGTACAAGACTTTCACATTAACATTAATTAGCAGGGACAAGATAGAATCACTCCCATCCACTTCAGTGATTTTACCTTACAGGCAACAAATTCCAAGGGAAGAATGTTCACCTGTGCAGGGGTTCGTCCAAGTCGTACAGCAATATCAGCAACAACAGAACTCTTCAGCATGGGGGCATGCACAGATCGGGACCTTGAATAGACTATAGATGCAGCAGGGGACTCCACCTCATCTTCAGAAGAAGAAGCATACCCAGAATCCCGCCCACCTGGAACACCAAGTGGTGTGTGTGCTGACAGGTGAATCCCTCTTGACTGACAAAACTGCACAACTTTATCTTGCCTCCAGAAAGGGTGGAGCTCAACCTGTTGCAGCAAGAATGCTGGACATCATCAGATTCTTCTTTCCCAGATTGTGTCTCCCATCGCCATTCACATAATAAATGATACACCAAGCTGAAATTCCTACATCATTTACATTTTGTGGTGGGTATGGACAGGCTCTTGCAGTCTTTAGTTGAAGTAAAGAAACAAAGACAACTACACTGAGTAACAGAAGACAACTGTAGGGCTAAAACAAGACTGCAGTAAACCCAAAGATTATACATCCAGAACTGCAAAAAAAAGACTATGAAATAACAGTTTGAAGGTAACTTTTGTGCAAGTTCCTGCCAAAACAAAACAAACAGGACAAGAATGAATGCAGTCACAACCTTGTGAGTGTCCCTTACAAGGTATTAGACTTGATCATGAATGCAGTGACTAGCTGCCATTACTTCCCATGACTTCGTCAGAACTCCCAATAACAATATGCTCAGAATTTTCCACAAACAAATGATACAAACATTGGCATCCTGAGTTTCTGCTGAATTTTTTGAAGCAAAGACAAGACATAGTCATGATGTTGGCTAGACTGAAGACATGTAGTGTAAAATACCTTCTGAAGAACAAAATGAGTTTAGGGTTCTTAACTAAACCCGTTCCTATTCTGACTGCAATTCAACAAATCCTCAAATAATATGTGGGGGTTGAAAAACTACAGTTACACACAACATTCTGAATTAATTGATGTGCTGAACATGATTTTCAATTCAATCATACAACTGATCATGTAGGTCAAGAGATCAACATCCCAATGAAGGAATTGGAACCATAGGGCAGCATAAAGAGAGTCAATTGTGCATTTTGAATGTTCCTTGCCACAGCTTGTACCAATCCTCAAAACCAGAATGCCAAATCTCTTGCAAATGATTTTCTTCGTGATGCAGACCTACCTGATTCACAGCAGGCACAATTTTGGCATAACTGAGAATCTCCTCCATCTGGGCGATGTTAAAATTGCTGAGCCCTATGGCACGTACGAGCCCTTTCCGCACTAGTTCCTCCATGGCCCGCCACGTCGCTTCCATCCGTCGGGGGAGCGGCTTCATCAGCTCCTCACTGCGGTGCGAGGGAGGATCTGTCGCATCACCGAGAGGCGAAAACACAGGCCAGTGCATGAGGTACAGGTCCAGGTACTGCAACCCTAAATTCTTGAGCGAGATTTCGACCGCGCGCCCGATGCGCTTCGGAGTGTTGGTCGTGCACCACAACTTAGATGTCACGAAAACATCCTCGCGCTTCAACCCCGGCACACCACCATTGAGAGCTTCAGACAGAGCTTGGCCCACATCGGTCTCGTTGCCGTAAAGATGCGCACAGTCCAGGTGCCTGTACCCTACTTCCAGGGCCGTAGCCACGGCAGCCTGGCATGAAGCTCCGTCCGCTTGCCATGTCCCTAACCCTACAGCCGGTATCCTAGCTCCTGTATTCAGAGTAAAGCACTCCCGCTTGCCCTCCATTCAAATCGCCGACCTAATTTTATTTTTTTTTCTCTCTCTCTCTCTCTCTCTCTCTCTCTCTCTCTCTCTCTCTCTCACAGACAGACAGAGGCGCTCAAAGATACAAGACACGGAAAACAAGAGGATAAAACCACCAAACCCTAAACAACCCTCCCATACCGCAAACAAGCTGCTGCTGTCGCCGCCAATCCTTCAAGCTTCATAACATGCACCTGAAGCAGTAGCTACGGTTTCCGCATCTGGACGTGGCTCGTCAACTTCGTGCAACTTTATGCTCTACAGCAAGACATAGTAGGCAAAGCAGATGGATCATGGATGCTCGCTGATCCCTCTCCTCCTGCCCAGCTATTGCTGCGTGTGTGTCGGTAGTAACGCGGATCCTGGATATGCAATCATTGGGCAAGTGTTACGCTACCAATATTATTGCAAAAAGCAAAACTTCTCGACTCTCAACCAATGTTTTTCTCTTCAAATTTGTGAGAGGTAGGTGGGTTGGCGATCATCCACAAAAGGACTTAGCAAACTTTGGCTTCACGTAAGAGACGAAAGTAAAACAGTTTAGGACTCATGCTATTTGTTTGCGACTTGCAACTACTCACGTCCTTTTTTGTCATAATATGGCGAATTTGGGTCATTTTTCCCCCCAAAAAAAGAGCCTTTATATTTTAAGCATTTCAAAATTTTGAAAAACTGCTCTCAAGCATTCTTGTCTTTCTTTCTTAAGGGTTTTGTGATGTAGCCAAGGTGGCGATCACCCAGAGAATAATTTAGCCAAATCTGGCTACATACCAGATATGAAAGTAAAAAAAAAAAGAGAGGAATTTTATTTTTTTCTTGGCTACATCCCAGACCTTATCATAAAACTTTGGCAAATTGGAATTTATTTAATCTTAGAAATCTAGTAAATTTGGATCATTTTTGGCACATAGGTAGGAGGAGGCAGAGGTGGATACCAATGTTGGGTGGGTATCAGATTTTTTTTTGATATTCGTCGGATCCAGTTTTCACAAAATAGATTAGGGTAAACTGGCCCACCACCAAACAGAGGCCGGTCACCGAGCACCCATGTAGTGCAGAAACTAACCTATGTTAGAACAAAAAATTGCTTATGGGCATTGTCTTTTTAGCCCATTACCAAATGCTTGGTTGAGAAAAAAATTGTTCTAGGTTTTTCATATTGGTGACCAACCATCAAATTTAAGTGTTTGGTATTAGAGGTCCAGGTAGGTGAGTTCATTTGTAAAAAAGTTGAATAATTTTACAAGGGATTAGTTTAGTGATGGGTCATGAGTTGATTTTCATTATGCAAGGGTGGAACATGAGGGGTACTTTTAATATTTGATGATTGGAAAAAAATGGGAAAAAAATGGTCCAATTTTATAGCAACCCCAAGTTTGGGGTGGGAATGAGTGTTTGGTCATAGGCAATTGGACTACACATTAAAATGAATATCACCAGTTTGATGATGGGGTGTAAAGGTGATGTTAAATAGCACACAACTAACCATAAACAAGGATTAAGGTTTATAAGAATCCAACACAAGAATAACAACTACACATTAATTAGGGAAGAACTTCCAATTTTCTCCCAAATTCAAGCACATCCCATTCCCAACAAAATTAATTTGCCCATATTCACAAGGCTATGGTGCAAGGTTTGGATTCACAATCTATCTTTCAAATTCACAAACAAAACTTTTTTAGCATGTTAGAGCTTCCAAATTCTGAGAAGGGTAGTCTAAAATCTTTCATCAACATTTTAAAAACACATGGGTTAGACTAGTAAGGAAAGAATTTTATTTCAGAAACAAAAGTTATAGCATATTTTTCCAACTTATATTGTGTGATTCCATATGATTGGAATAAGTTTGTGAGCCATGTGAAAAGTTTGATAATTGTCATATCACAAATTGGTTTGTTTTTGGGGGTGATGACCATAAGTTTGTGGCAAATTAACATTTTGACAAACAATCACTTTCAAATGGAAGATGACAAGATATGTGAAGTGGGTCATTTTTAAAATTTTCATTTCAAACATTTTTTGGCCGACTAATTCAAACCCGAACCTAGTGTAATCCAAAAACATAAATATGTTTTATTATATTGCATATACCATAAATATACCCATTATTCCTTGAATTTAATCTTTTGTTCAAATAGTATTAAAAATCATTAACTTTGTGAAAATCAAAATATCAAGCTCAAACACCAAAAGTGAAACCCAAAATTAAATGCAACATATCTTGTAAAAATATATTATATATACATGTTGTGAAATTAGTGCCCAAAGTGGCCCCCCGTAGTGTGTTTTCACCCCCTAATTCACCTCCTCGTTGTTCTTTATCGCCATAATGAACAGGGCTACCGTCCTACTATAATTGGTTTAATGATTTTTCAATTGTACCATCTAAAATATGACTCCTACACTTTGGACATATTGTCCATTCATTTTGATGACAGACCAACCCCTCTTCCTTGCTATACCATTTCATCTACTAAGATTTGGAAAAACATCTGAAAATGGAGAAGGCAAAGAAAGAAAGGCTCTTGGATAGGTTGAGCAAATTAATTGATGAGGTCTTTACTTTTAGGCACCAAAAGGGTGTCACCATGGCAAAGCAAGACCACAAAGAGGATGTCTTACTATAACATTTGCATATGTTATAGGAGACAGTTAGTAGCATGTAAGTCCAAATTGATCTATCAACATGGATGATAGTGCCAAAGTTGCAAAACCAATTGCTCTAATGGAAGTGCAAGGCTTTTAAGGCAAGTGTGGCAAATGCTAGGTTCGAAAAATACAATGTGGGATCTTTAAGGAACATATCCTCCTAAAATTAAAAGTAGTGGCTTGGCAACAAAAGATTGAAAAAAGGGAGGCTAGGTGTAATGAACTCAAGGGGGAGCTCAATGCCATTATGGATGATGCACCCCTCACTACGCAGGTAGACAAAGCAACCTATTATCAACAACTAACGGCCTACACGATAATTTTCCCCAACTTCAGGGCAACAATGTACATCCAATAGTTTTGACAATAGTAACATAAAAGGTATTCCCCAACATGAACTTACCTTTATAAACATCAAGGGCAATGTTTGGCCCTAACAACAACTATCAACTCTTAATAATGGAATTATTGCCTCCCTTTCCAAGATGGTAGGCAGTAGCGCATCTTCAAAATCTTTACCCACATAGTAAGGATTACGAGAACGTAATCCAAGGTAAAGGGGGATAATGTTAAAAGGTAAAAATCCTAATAACTAGTTAGTTAGTTGCAGTAGACTTATTGTCCTTCATTAAAGGGATCAAGTTAATGGGATTAATTAGATCATGTTAATGAGTGGTTGTACCCAATCACCTAGGAGATTTTTAACAAGGATTAAAATAAGGACCTATTTTCATAGGGTCAATGTGGGCCTTGTGTGGTTTTGTGGATAAGGAGGATGAGAGGAAAACTTAGGGGGGTTCTATTCCATTCAATGAAGTAATAGTTTTGAGTTTGGGTTATGAGAGTTTTTTCTTGGAAAGAAGTTGTATGTGTGACATTAGAGAAGGGAATGGAGCATGGAATTGTATTGTACTTGTGATTTCAATGGAAAACAGTTGAAGGATCTTAATGTGTTTTGTGTAAGTTTATTGTAAATTAAAATACAAGGGAAGGAAATATATTCTAAATGTGCATAATGTTTTGCTACCTTTTTATAGTAGTTTTTGTTTCTTGTACATAAGTAATATGCATGTATGCTATGTTTTAGCCTTTGAAATGAGAAGTCATTTGTTGCCACAAAAATATAGTAGCTAGTATTTGGCAATAGGAAGGGATTAGACTTGAAGGTTGAAGTCTATAGGATAAATGGGACTTCTACAGATGGTAGGTAATAAACATGAAAGTTTGAAATGGCTATAGACAATAGGAATTGTTGAAGAGGTTTTTTAGGGGATTGCAAATAATAGACAATGCCACTAGATGGTATGCAAGCGTTGTAAAGGTTAGTAACATCTATGGAAGGCCTATAGACCCACTCGACACCATTCTAATGCACTAAAGGTACTATAGAAACTTGCAGGGTAGTTATTTTTTAATCCCTCTCATCTTGTTTTTTTGCTTTTTATATTTCCTTCTTTTCACACTATAATAAAGATGATAGGTTTGTGGTTAAATGATAAACCCTACATTCATATTTTTCTCTTTACATAGATCTTTACTAACACTTGAGTAATTTTAATAAAGTTAGTAAGTGATAATTTTTATTAAAAGTAACAAGAATTTGTTCCCTCAACATTAATTTTTTGAGGACCCTGATGTTAAGGGATCACATTCACCCCTTTACATGGATGCTGCAAAAAATTGCTTTGATATTCATTAAAAAATATCCACATATGCATTTAAACACATTAGGGTGAAAGCACATTATGGGGGCGCCCAAAATTGTGGTCATATTGTATTGTTTTAAGGGGTCCCATGTTTGAACTTCAACCATGTCATTATTATGAAGGATTTTCACAATGTTTTTGCATATTATGGTAGGTCAAAAGAAATAAGTAAAATTCAAAATAAACTACACTTTTTAATCTAATATGATGTGATGTTAAAATATATTTGTGCCAAAAACATATACATCACAATGTACTTAAAAATGTAAATATACTAAAAAATTATTGAAATGATTTTTAGTCTTTACGAAATTTGTAATATCTATTAGACATTGTGATTCCATATGATTATAATAAGTTTGTGAACCATGTGAAAAGTTTTATAAGTATCATATCACAAATGGGTGTTTTTGGGGGTGATGGCCATAAGTATGTGGTAAATTAACATTTTGACAAACTATCATTTTCAAATGGAAGATGACAAGATATGTGAGGTGGGTTTAGGGGTTCAAAATATAAAATTTGTTCAAGTAGTTCAAAAATAGAAACAAGTTCAAAAATAGAAATTAAATTCAAGGAATAAATGGTATATTTATGGTACATGCAGTATAATAAAACTTGTTTAATAATAGAACCTAGTGTAGTTCAAAAATAGAAACAAGTTTTATTATACTACATGTACCATAAATATACCATTTATTCCTTGAATTTGATTTTTTTTTTTCAAATAATATTAAATATCATTAGCTTTGTGAAAATCAAAATATCAAGCCCAAACACCAAAAGTGAAACCCAAAATTAAACTTATTTTGTAAATATATATATTACATACATGTCATGAAAGTGCCCAAAGTGCACCCCCCACCCCCCCCACCCCCCCCACCCCCCCC
>Ga0209208_10004562_pt1 | contig 19595 bp, 20 predicted proteins | sample S1TSphfallax_3_FD_187694 | JGI IMG/M metagenome (GOLD analysis project Ga0209208, IMG submission 187694) | Host-associated microbial communities from peat moss isolated from Minnesota, USA - S1T2_Fd - Sphagnum fallax MG (SPAdes) (version 2) | ecosystem: Host-associated > Plants > Peat moss >... | reverse complement strand
GCTATGGCGAACTAGCTTCCTCCCAATCATCATCATTATCACTCCCACCCATGAGCTCGTTTCTTCCCTTCCATTATTGTCCTGTGAAGGTGCTGATGCTTTTACTACTCTCTTTAGATGCTGTTGCTGTTGCTTTACTTAGATGCTTACTAGTGTTTTAGCTAGCTGCATACCAGACGAATAAACTCGTGTCCCCTTGTCTGTCTTCTCTTCCATTTGTGGCTCTTTTAAAAATCACTTCCCTGTTTTTTAATGTTTTTGCTCTACAAGTGTAGTACGGTTTGTTTGTGCTGCCTGCGCCCCCAGGTGTTTGATGATTGATGAGAGTCTCTTTTTTTTCCCCTTTTTTGTTGCACTTTGTGAGTGTCGTTGCATGTGGGATGTCCTATTTGAAAGGAGTTTACAGCAGCCCAACTGGTGTTGAAGATTTTTTTTAAAAACGCTTTTGCGTCTTTTTTCGACTCTGCAGAAGTTTCAATTTGTTGTTGTAGTTACGCGTTTGGTGTGGAGGTGATTTGTCAGAACTCGAGAGTAGGTACTTTGTCAGAACTCAGAACGCTATAGTCGCCCATGAACAGTTCTTTGCAGCAGAGTTTGGGTATCCTGAGCTCTGGAAGGCGGTGGTTTTTCTTCGGGGGAAAGCAACTAAACCGGAGTTTGCTGTCTGTTTGCATAGATTGAGCTGTCGTGGAGAAATGCAGCAATAGTGGGTGAAGTTTGTTTCTCTGCAGAAGCTTCAGTTGGTTGGAACGTTATCAAAGCACCGCCTGAGCTTTGTCAGAACTAGCTACTTGTGAACAGTTTCAGCTCCGTTTGTGTCTTTTTTGCGGTTGTGGTATGTTTATGCAGGGCAGCGATTGAAACAGAGTGGAAGTGTAGTTTGCTATCTGCATGCCTCGATTGAGGTGTTGTCATGCTTGTTGTGCACATAGAAAGACCACACTCGAATGGAGCGTAGGTTGTTAGAATGGAGAAGACGGAGAAGCCAAGTTTTATAAGTTGGGGAAGAAGTCGTCACCTGGTAATGGTCCCCCAGAAGGTAGTCACGACGAGTCGGGTTGTTGGGATGTCATGCAAAAGCAAGCGATCGTCATACGAGCTCATAACATCTTGCCTTTCTGCCTCAGCTTATTCCTAGGTCAGTGGGAGTTACATGAGTGAGGAAAGCTGTTGCAGGTTGTGCGAGCTCTCCCACCTCTGTTCTGTCGATAGCTGTTTTCTTTGCCCTTTCGCTGTCCAGTGCACCGATTTGCGGGAAAAGAATCTTAAAAAGACTTGGCAAGAGCGGAAGGTATAGCGCACGAACAAGAGCTCAAATTTCGTCAAAGACAAGTAAGCCCCGATGCTCTGTAAATTTGTCCTTTCTTGTGTTTCATCTGCATACCTTTTGCATTCGAAACTGCTCATGACGTTGTACACTACAAGTGCTATGTTTGTGTATTATGATGTGTGCTATGTTGTGACACCTTCGTTTCTGACGAAGTCTTCTGCCTGTGTTGACTCAGCCCAATCTGAAATGTGAGTATTGCTCAGAAGTTCAAACTATGGTAGCTTGTGAAGTCATCATCGAAGAGAGGAAGGATGAAGCTGAGCAAGGAGGACTACAATATCATGATATAAACACAACAGAGAAGCTGTTAAGGCATGCACAACAGCTAGCGACCACTATTGCCTCCCAGGCCTCACTGGTGAAGTCTTTTGTAGGGAAATGGATTATCATAACTCCCCGCTTCTTGCAACTTCCTGCCTTACTGATGGAGATGGCACGTCTCCGATGCCTGTCTGACAACACAGTATGCAAAGATCTTCTGCAGGTAATCCTTGTCCTTAGCATGGCTTCTTTCATGGCTTTCATCAAACCTTTGGGTAACTTCCTATATACACAAGAAGGCTTGATATTGGGCAGATCTTAATCCGGAGTTCACCTGTCTGGAGGTTGTAGGCCTCAATAGAATGTTCTCAGTTTCCCAGTTCTAAAGGGTTCTAGTTCTTTCTGATTCCAGGGAATTGTCATGACTTTGGAAGAGGCACAAGTGCTTGCCAAAAAATGTACAGAGTTAAGTTATGGTGGCAAACTTCAAATGCAGAGTAACCTGGACTCACTGGCTGGGAAACTTGACTTCCATCTTCATGACTGTCAGCTGATGATCAAAAGTGGAATCATGCACGAGAACCCTCTTGCAATCTGTAGAGTAACCCCTGAATCAACCAGGGAGGCAATCCGCTGGGTCATCCGAGACCTGCTTTCACACCTTCAAATTGGAGGCACAGAGTGCAAGCAAAGAGCATTAGACAGCATGATTCAGCTTATGTCAGAGGACGATAAGAACATCTTGATGGTTGCTGGACAGGGTGCAGTCACAGTGCTTGTTCAATTGCTAGATGCCAGTCAACCTTCTGTAAGAGAGAAGGCCGCTGCTGCCATTTGTAAGCTGGCATTGAATGACAGTTGTGAGCATCAGGTAGTGACTGAAGGAGGCATAGCTCCTTTGGTTCGTCTCCTTGAGTCTGGGAGCTCTTTTGCTCAAGAGAAAGCAGCTGCCAGCCTGCAGGCTTTGTCAACCGGTTCTGAGAATGCTTGTGCAGTAGCTGCACATGGGGGCATACCTGCTCTGGTAGAAATCTGCCGGCTTGGCACACCTGGGGCTCAGGCTGCTGCAGCAGGGTCTTTGAGAAACCTTGCAGCAGTGCAGGAGCTCAGAACAACCATAGTGGAGGACAGAGCAATTGCTATTATCATCAACTTGGTGTCGTCAGGAACACCTATGGCACAAGAGAATGCTGCTGCAACTTTGCAGAACTTGGCTGTAAGTGATGACATGGTCAGGTGGGAAATTGTGAAAGAGGGTGGCATCCAACCATTGTTAAGATTTCTGGATAATGCCATTGATCCTCGACAGCAGGAAGTGGGTATGGGAGCACTGCGCAACTTGGCAGCTTGTGCTGCAAATACTGAAACTCTCATTACTACAGGGTTTTTACCACGACTCATAGGGGTGCTTGAAAGTGGACCAGTCACAGTGCAGCATATTGCAGCCGCGTCAGTTTGTTACATGGCATCTTCATCAGAAACCAGGAGATTATTCGGAGCTGCTGGTGCAATTCCTCCGCTAGTGAAGCTCCTGGGTGCCAAGACTTGTACTGCTCAAGAGTATGCTGCACAGGTACTGTTCATTGATTCTTGACCTCAGTATTTCATAAGCTCTGAAGTATCCTGCCTGGTAGTGTCAAGATTGGAACACAAAACAACCATGGCACTAGTCAAGTGGCCCTAGTTTAAGAATCTGTGGTTATTTATGGGATCCTGTGAAGGTAATAAACATGTATGATGTGAAGGAGCCTTGATTATTGAGAAAAAAAGCCGATGTGTAGAAAGTGATTTGCGCATCATGTTCAGAGAGGCTAGAACCAGCAGCTTACCTGTCATTCTGCTTACCTCTTGGGGTAGGCATGTTCACAGAGTAACTTAAATCAGGCAGTAATAACTGCTTGTGCATACATGTGTGCAGGCATTGGCCAGTCTTCTCCTGGTGGAGGACAACCGGAAGCTCTTCATGTCTGAGGAATGGAGTGTTGTTGGGCTGGTTCTGCTTTTGGATACACGGCTTCCAGGAGTTGCTAAGCAATTTCCAATTGCTGCATTACATGCACTTGCAGGCAATGCAAAGTGTAGAAAGCAAATGATGGCCGCTGGTGCATGCTACCACCTCCGTGTGCTGGCAGATATGGAAATCACAGGGGCCAAGCGGCTGCTTGATCGCTTAGTCATTGGCAAGTTGCGGAGTATCATGGCTAGAACACTGCTTGTAAGCATGCCCATTTATCTCTTTGCTCTTTATTCCCCTTGATTTCCTCTAGGGCTCCTGAGTACTTTCATACTTCTAATCTCTACCTGGAGTTCTATGGAGCATTTAGTTACAAAAAGGGCTTCTTGTTTCCCTCAAAAGACTAAGCAGCCTGCTGTGATCATATTAAGGGAAGATATGAGTGAGGTGGACGTCCAGCTTCTAGCCCATGAGCTGGTTTTTAAGATATATTGGGACTTGTTTGGATGAATCCTGGACAATTAGGTAGGATGGATATCCAGACCAGATATTGATGAAGTGGTTCTCATGTGTGTGTTGTCCAGGGGGAAAGGCCTGCATAATAGATTCACCATCCACCCAATTTGTTCTGTAACAGCTCACCTGGGGAGGAGAATATGCTCAAACTGGATTTGAACTGAACACCTTTTCATTTGCAACAACTGTAATCGACTGCCAGCGTACAGATTAGTTATCATGGGCCAGGGGGAAACCTTCCTCATAAACTGCCCTTGGAACTGTTCCTTGTGGGCACCCTCATGCAGCAAACCATGAAGTGTAGCAAGGCAGGGTGGACAGTTTCTTCTACTATTCGCACACATTATGCCCTGTAATATAACTCAGAAACATCAGGCATATATTGATAACTTGTGGGCAGTCTTTAAAACTGTATGTCATCCTAGTTTAGATCTGTTGCATCCTAGCCTAGATAGTGCTTAGCATCCTCTTTTGCAGACAGAGGAACTTCTGTGAAATTAGCAGCTACCACAAACTAAACAGAGCAGAACTTGTGCACCATTTGTTTGTATACAAATTTCCTTCTCTTGTCTGCTTCTTCTGTTATTCCCACAATGCCACCTGAGTTTGGATATGTGGCAGTACCTAAAGTTATGTTTGATTTTGTCATGTACCTTACAACAAACAGTGGCCATTGCAAGGGAACTTATTGCAAGGATGAAATATTCTTTATTGATCTAATAAATAATTATCTGTCTTTTCTATCAGCCTTGAATTTCTTTTACAAATTGCATGAAGTTTTGGATGAAGTCTCAAAAATGGTCATAAAAATTAGACTTTCTCTAGGTTTTTCAATGTATACTGTGTAAAGAGAGTTGATGCTCAACCTGAGCATTATGTCACCCTCTCTACCTTTGGCAGCTCCATGATGTGAATTTCACCCACTGCCATTCTAGGAGCAACTCCAATTTCCATCCCCTCTAGATACAGCTCCCTCTATAGTGTCTGGACCGTAATTGTGTACAGTGTACTGAAATGTGCCCACCTCTCTTTCAGTGCCACTGTCAGCTAAATGTACAACCCTCAACATTCACTTCTCATAAAACCATTAATACTGAAGCAATAAACCCTAAATCAGCAACTCTCATGGCCATTGCTTTAACCACATTTTCCTCTCAAAGCTCTATCACATTTATGCTTGAGTTTTATATGAAGCTGTCTCCTTTCCACTTGACCTCCACATAACTAGCTGCATCACTTCCAAGACTTTTAAAGGATTGGATTGCAATAGCGGCTCCTGGTAGGCCTCACACATACACCACTGGGACATGAACCTACCCACAAGTTGGAGGCTCACACACCACATCCATAACATAGTTATATACATACATACATAGTTCATACAAGTTTGGCAAGCAAGTAACATTGATAGCATACAACCCTTGGACGATTAGCATGTGCAATCTTTGAAGTAGATCCTATAGATTCTGGCTTACCTGAATATGTCATGGCACTCAAAGCAACCACCTATGTAAAATAAATTGCCCAAACAAGCATTGCACATCGTGGAAACGTAATGATTATATACCAAAGACTTCATTGAAATGCAACATGCATGAGTTGTTCAGACAATTAATAACCTCTGATGTAGCACATTTAGATCATAAAAAGAAATTTCACGCAAATACCATGGGATCACCAATCTTTTGGTCAATAAACCCAATTATCATTATTTCAACTCTTTAGACTTGTGGGAAAGATTAATTTTGACCCCATTTTAGATGTTCTTTTGATGTCCTGACTCCTAGGAAAAACTCCCCTTCCTAAGTCTTTTTTGATCAAGATAAAACTCAAGTAGTAGTGAAGAGGAGCCTTTCAGGGATGCTTGATTTCTTCTTCATCATTAATACATCGATTCAAATGCCCCAGAAAGGCTCTATGCTGATTTTCTAAATTTTTTTTCATATAATTCAATTGAGGTGCATTATGAACATAGCTTTTTGACAATTGTGCCACAAGCAGATACACAAGCACAATGACAACACATACCCATTTAATAGATAGACAAGCTAGCACAACCAAAGTGCATTGAGACCAAAATTCCAGTCCCATCTCCAAACAAGACACATTTAGGCTGGACAAGCCCACTCATGGTACAATTCTCTTCAACTTATGCAACCATCCAAGTTTGAACAACACCAATGTAGCATGCCTTTGATTGTACATGAATGCCTCTTCCCTCTGTTTTTGTGGGAAGTTCATTCCTGACAGTTGCACCAAAAATGCTCCCACCTACTTAATTTACTTGGGAGACTCAAAAGTCATTGGTATCACAATGTTTAAGCAGCATTCAAGTGGAACATTTTGACTTCACAAATTCCAATGCAAATGCTGAACTTTTACCAGCTACTTTTAATCCCCAAAACATGGCAATCTAGAAACCTGGAAATCTAGAGCAGTTAAGAGTCATAGAGAGCATGCCTGCATCATCAGTAAGAATTGTGGTGATATAGCTTGTTTGGACTCCTATTTCCATCCTGCAAATCCACCATCAAGCACAAAAAGATAAACATGAGTACTGCATTGAAATCAGAAACTGCCCCAGGATCCACACAGATGAAAGCCACATGCATCGTGGAAATGCAAAATAAAAATGGCTACAAGGTCAGGATATTTGGATCCACATGACTACTGCATTGAAACATGATAGTTTTACATGCTCAACACATGATAGCCATGTCATGACAGAAAGGTCAAATAAAAATGGGAAACAAGGTCATGACACCTGGATCTACAGTCACTCAAAAGGACAAATGAGTAAAAGTATAAGCAGGGTGGTCTGGATGTATGACTGCAACAAGCAGGAGTTCTGCAAGCAGAATGATGGAGTTGAATTTCCAGTTTCCTCGCTCATAACTGCAGGCAGAAAAAACACAGTCAACACTCCATCTAAAACAAATGGGATGAAGGAATTCACTGACCCTTACCTGACCCATATATATTGCCAATCCCTGCAATTGTTGACTGATCTACCAAAAATGCTTTGATAGCCCCTTGGGTTTTCTGCACTCCAGCACAGGTCAGGTGTTACAAAAAACATATTTGACATTGCCCAAAGCATACAGTAGGTAAGACTCTACTCTCATCACCCACAACAGAGCTTCAAGCTGAAACAAGATGCACTTGTGAGAGGAAACTGACTCAGGGGTGAAACACAGCAATGCTGCACATATATGAAGCACCAAAGAACACCAAATCTTTAATCTTCAATTCCTTCAAACTGCAGTCTATGAAACCAAAGACTGCAACGGAGAGGAGTATATGCCTACATACTTGACCACTCAACCTCCTTGTCAGCATGCTGCCACAAGAGGATCTGGTCCCAACTCAGCAATGCTACTTCTGTTCCACCAGAGTTTACCAGCCATAGAGAGAAGTGGTCACCATTGCTCTACTGCTTACATTAAACATGTTGGATTGAAGTGTGATAGAAATAACATATCTGATAAAGTTCAAAACATCCCACCCACGCTGAAGAGGTGCTTGAAGGAAGAGGTGTGTGCTAAACAATCAATCAAGCAGTGGAATGCTGTACCTATAAATCTCTAGACTGCCATCCATGCACAGTGATGCACTTAAATGTGACATAAACCCTTCCTCATTCTCCAACCACAGCCTTCTAACCTGTCGTGGGTTGGGTCCCCTTATACCAACAATGGTCACTGCAAGGGTTGAAAGATCTGAATATGCTTTTTCTTTTGATGGCCAACACTTTCCATAATCTCCACAGTCCCCATACCGTCAACATAACCAAAATTCCTTCTCACTGCTAATGGCTTAGCAGTCACTGGCAGTGATCGTAGCAGGGAATGGAAGAATCAACCATCTTTTCTCTTTCTTATGACAAATTTAATTGCTCTTCACAATGAGGTGAAAACTCTGAATTCTAAGACAGCAAAACCCCAAATTTGTTCCAGGGTTTTGTCAACAAAGCTTCCTCTGAACCCAGATCCTGAGCTTCCCAACTTATCTGATTGCAGAAGCAACAAGAAATGAAACAAGGATAAGGGAAGGTGTGGAAGGAGCCTGGCATGCCAGAGTGGATGTGAACAACAACTACATCTGGCCCCACTTTCTCCAACAGAGCCTCATCCTCTAGTTCCATTGGGGTGAAAAAGTAATGAGACTCAATTCCACAGTAGCAGAGGTGTCAGCCTTAGAACTTCTCACACATTCAAGCCATGCACAAGACAAGAACAAACTTATATAGAAGATGTGTTTCCCATGAGCTTCAATGTGTGAAAGCACATGTCCATGGACAGCAGCTGCAACATCCACAAATCGTCCACTTGGTGAGGTTGCTTGAAAGACCAGGCAATTGAGTTTATACTCACTATTTGCTTCATCCTTCCCCAACCTTATCCAAGGCTTCTGATGCTTGTAACAGCTTCAAATTTGCTGAACCCAATGTCCCAATATCCCCACACTCAGAAATCTCAGTGACCACCCACTTCCACATCTCCATCATCAGCAAGAAACCACACAAACCTCCTCTCTTCTCTGCAATCCCAGCTGTTCCTAGTGGCCAAAACCTCTTTTCCCCACCTTCACAACCTCTTGTCCTACACTTCTATCAATCAACAATTCCCCACCATACAGCATACAACAAACTCTGCATTCAATACTTTCTGTTCAACAGTGTTCTGGAAACACCATCCTCTCTGTTCTAAGCCAAAAACAGACACAAACCTTGAACAGACAGAGATCCAGAGAGCCAGATGAAAGTTTACCTGGCCCTGAAGGATATGAAAATGTGTCACAGCAACACAGTGAACATTGGGGCCCTCCACCATTGAGTGAAGTCACAACACAAAGTAGTGCCCACAGACATGGAGCAGAATATTATTTCCGGCTACAACACAGCATGCACAAGATCAAAACAAAATTTGTGCCAATTTGCAATGTCATGCAGAGAGTTCTTCCAGACTGTGACAAACAACTCTTCAGTGTAAAACCTGCAAATGCCTCAGTTGTGCAAAAATCTGTCAAGCTCCATCACTAATCAGCTACTTGCTAATTAGGTTTTGTGGATCAGTGGCTGATCACCTAGCCTGTGCGGCCAAGGATCAAGCTACTTGGCTCCACCTTCTCAATCTCTCCATCATCTTCTCTTCTCTTCTTGTCTGATCTGCAAATATTCTTCACTTGTATGCTCTTGTTCACTTGTTTTCTGCAATGTCTTTTGTTGCTCCAGGTTCGTCATGACCTACTGACTCCCTGATGAAGACACCTGCATGCTGAACCAGGTACTCTTCATGGCAAGGGGCATGGATAAAATCAAAGACCATCCTCAGAATCATCAAGGTAGTGATTGAATTGCCACTTCTGGATGCTACAAGACACATATACCAATGTCCAAACATGTGTAATTGTATGAAATTTCACAACTAAGAATTATTTTGGATCTCTCTCTGGAGGTGCTTGCCATCATCAATCATTCCAACTCAAAGAGAGACTAAGACAGTCAGTAACCTTATTGCAAATAGGCTTCCTCTTGAGTGGAATCTGTGGTCACACACTCTACTAACATGTATGTGGAGGAACTCTGGTATGTACTGATTCCGTTTGCGACCTCACCCCCCCCCAAAGTGAACTCTCAGAAACACGTCTTCCTCTGAAGATTTCTAGTCCCTGTACCAGGAATGTGCTATCTCAGAATAAACAACTTCAAAGCATTATTTTTCTTCAAAAAGCTTGTGCAAACTTGAGCAAAAATACCATGTGGTAGAAGCACAAAGCTTTTCTAATTGATTAGAGGGATCACTGTTGCTGTTCACTACTTTCCTACATCATTGTCGAAGATTGTCCTCCTTCCGTGCCATTGCATCTGTGAGAACATCAATGGCCCAGTCCTTGATATCCTCCTGCATATGAAACAAAATGATCTTATCCCCTTATCAATCATGATCATAGCACAGAGAACAAGCTCACTTTGAAAGAAAAAAGAAATCAAGAGTAGAGTATTCATAACTATACAACAGGTCCCAAAATCAATCACATTTGAGAGGTGAGGTGGTTATAGTCCCAGCCCACAGCATATTTGATTTGAGCTTCTTCTTTGGTGCCCATCAATCTATCTAATATATGCCTCAAGACATCTCTTCATCAAACAACATGAAGTGCACCCAATATTACTTTCAACTCTCTGAAACACAAGGTGGGTGGTCTTATTCTGATTGTCCCATCCCATGGATCAGCTTGACAGAGCATATCTCAGGTAAGCAATTGTGTAGCTGCAGAGGGGGTTGCAACATGATTTCAACCTGAACAATACTCAGATACTAAAGAAGAAAAATATTCCAAGAAGTAGGTCAAAAAGGAAAGATGCAGCAGAAGAGGGTAGAAGAGGGGACAAAGGTACAGAAAATTTACAAGGCTCAAAGGTTCCCCAGTCCGAATTCGCGCATGGTTGCGGGCAAGTCTGGATTCAAATGGGGTGCGAGGACGAAGCTCTTGAATCTCTTCCCACTGCTCCTTTGTCAAGGGTTTCAAGTTGGCTTGGGCTTCAGCAAATTCCTTCGCCTGACGCTCCAATCGCTCAGGCTCTTGTGATTCATCATACTGTCCACAAAAACCCCTCTTACATTATGATTTCAATACACCAACCAGAAAGACTTCAGAGCGAAAATGAGAGAACAGGAACTTCTCACGTGAGACCGGCAGAGAGTCAGATGATTCCAAGAGATGCACAACTACAAAACCTAATCCCTGGAAAAGACTGGATTGACGGATCGAGGGGAAGAAGACTGGAGCTCACACCGGCATCCTAAGCAAAAGAATGAATCGTCTTATTAGCATCAGTTACTCACTTCTCTTTGCCAGAGAGTATTTCGCAAAAGGATGCCACAATCGCGTTCTGGTGTTGGCGATAAGTGAGAGAGAGAAAAAAGAAAGAGTCAAGGAGGAAAAAAGAACCAGCATTGTGAGCTTGGCAACCACAATGACTGCCACCACGCCTACAGCCATTTTGATGTTTGGAGAATCCCAAAACTCTTGACCATCTGAGATTTTCACTGCACGCGGCGCCACCGTCGCTTCCCGTTTTGCTCGCCGCACAAGAGGTCTTGATCGCCGCGCATCCTGGCCACGATGGCGGCGTTGTTGCAACAAGTGCCGTGCAACTCGGTGTCCTGTCGCTCTCAACATCTTCTTCTTCGTCTTCGCCTCAGCAAAGAAAAAAAACCTTTCAGTATTATTATGTGACAAGGCAGCTGCTTGCTCATTCACAGACCGCCATTTGTATTTCCTAGGACGGAAACGTGATCTGTGACTAGCTACTTGTTCACACACCGAGCATCCCTGTAGGAGAACTCACCAATGTGGTGAAGAGCCTGAGGTGGCAGGTGGAGAGAGAGCAAAGGAGCACGGTCGATCCTTGGATAACCTTTTCCAAGTGGGGCCGTCCCAATCTCTTTCTCTCTCTCCTACTAGATTGCTGTCCCTTCCCTTGCCACTCTAGCCCTGGTGCGCTGCAACTGGCTCTTCTCTCACCACTACCCATAGAAGAGAGAGCAGGAATGTCATGTCCATTTTCGTTGCGGTTATTTGCAGCAGAAGTGGGGCTGATTGTTGAGTTCCGCTTCAGTTTCTACTTCTGTTTGTTGTAGCCATCCTGAGAGAATCGTGAGAAAGGCAGGTGGTCCGTTGCGTCTTCTGTTGTTGTTGGATTCACTTCTTTTTTTTGGAAACTAGAAATTTTGTGTTATTCGTGTTTGTGTATTCTATCTGGTTGTGTGTGTCCGTGGTCTTGAAATTCGAAGGTGAAGTTCACGAGCTGAAATCGTTACACCATATGTTTCCAATAGAATACCCTTGTGTAATTTCCTTTGCACTATGCGCACGCATTCGGACCTCCCTTGCAGGAGTCGTTTCCAGGATTTGGTAGTACGTGCGGTGAGGTCAGGAGCCACACGAGTGTAAGTAAATTGTTGGAATTTTGTCTTTCTTTTCTTCTAAAGCGCAGTGCACAGAATGGTCTTATAGAAAGAATGTTGTATCACGGCACATTGTAAATCGCACGGGAGTGGGGCAAATTAGACAAAGCTTGGCATGTTTCTTCTTCTCCTTATTGCAGTGTCCTAGTTTCATTGGAAACTGCTGCCACTGAAGAGGATGGAAGTTGTGACGATTCAATAAAAAAGGCTTTTTCTTGAGGACTTTTTTGATGCTTCAGGAGATTTCACGAAAACTTGTACTCGGAAAGGAAGATTAGCAGCAACTCTTGAAATGTTTCTGCTACTTGAGGGCAGGTTTCACAAAGGGTATAGCTGCGAGCTTGTGTAGAGAAAATTGAGTTTAGGGTAGTGAGTCTTTGAGCAGGGTGGTAATGGCAACAACGTGTTCAAGTGTTGCTGCCCCTTCGCCTATGTTAAGCAGCAGCGGAGGACGAATTCCTACAACGGCTAAAATTCAACCAAGTTTTCAATCCACTTCATGTTCGCAAATCTGCTGTTTGTGGACGTCTTCGGGAAAGCCTGTCTGTACAATCTCTCGCTCTTTGCAAACCTCATTAAGAAATTTGACAAAGGAATTTGCTCGAAATTGGTCGACTTGTGGTTCCCGCGCATTATTATGTCAAGTTCCATCCAGATCAAGTTGGAGAAGTGCAAGACACAGTAGTGGATGTTCCTACTACGCATGGAGTTCGCTGCCGACGCAGGTTTTTGAAGAAAGTTGTGGTGGTGGAGTGATTCTACAAAGTAGTTTCTGCTGCTCTAACTTTTCCGGAAGGTTGCAAATTACTCGGAGAGAAGAAGGTGGCGGGCGCAAAAGACATGCGGGCAAGATTCGGGCATATGTGAGATTGGACCCTGGCGGTGGAGGAGGACGAGGGCCCAACGGAGACAACAACGGCATAGGCCGTGTGGTCTTTAATCTTGCGCTCGCGGGCGGATTGACATACTTGACTGTAACTGGGAAACTTGGCTGGGTTTTCGATGCATTCATCTCTCTGTGGGTAAGAGTCTTCTCCCTCTTTTCCACAGGCTTCCAGCAATTGGGCAATGCAAACTTGAAGGACAGGTTTTGTGAAACCCTTCTTCAGACTACAGAAGCTTCCTTACTCATACCTTCGAAGTACGTAATGAGGTTTTCCGCTGGGGGTGGATGAGGAGCTTAAACTCTTGAAACCTTTGGTTTGGCTCTTGTCAATAGTGGGAGAAGCCCTAGCCATTTTGTCATTGGTGACTTGCAAGTAGAGCATATACCTGAAGGTCGATTATTGTAAAACACCTCCCAAACTGCCAGTGTTGCAAGTACTTAAAGAGTATCACAAGAGGTCCATCTTTGGATTTTGGAAGGGATTAAATAGCTTACCAGAACATGATTAGGGTTCTTATAGTGACATACTTTGAAGATGCAGTCACCGATGCACTCAAAGACCGAAGAGTGTATAATGTGAAGCTGAATTTTGATACCACACTAATGTAGATGGGTGTTTGGTGTGGGTGGGGGAGCAGCTGTTGGTGATACTTGTGCCCATTGTGAGCATTGTGGCATTCCTTTGGTTTGCTGACCGTGAGATTGTCAGTGGCTCTGTGAGTTCCATCTCCAACCTAAGCATTTGCTATTGCCTCAGGTCCTAAGTCCAACTTGATGGTCACTTGTAGTTGACAATATTAGGGTTATGAAGATGCTAAACAAAATCACTGACATTTGTGGACAAACCACAGTGGTTCTGCCACATTATTTTTCAATGATCTAACTTGCAAGTTTCATCATTGCAAAGATGTATTCTTTGAGCCCTGTCATATGTTCTATATTGACTTTAGGATGTGTTGGTTCTGTATTGGCAGTGCCCAAACTGTGGGAATGCATTTCAAGTATTAGAGTAAGTTTCCTTCCATCCTTGATTGGTCAAACTGTCCTCTTGGCATCTATAGACAGAATCTAGACACAGAGGTGGGCATTATGATGCAAAAAGCTCCTTCATTAGATGAATGACTTTGACATTCACTTTGTTGGAGCTCTTCAGAGCAAGATCAAGAGAATTTATTTTTTTGTCCTGGCATAGTTATTCCAGATTGTGGTGGTCTCTGTTATTTTGAGCAGCTAAGCATTCATTTTGATTCTGTTGAAGTAGGTAGTGTTGATCTGCTTCATGAACATCTGAAGTGACTTTGCATATGCTGGGCACGGGGTTCAGATTTACAGTGAAGGATGAGCAGCAGTTTTGCCCCTATTGCAGCCAACCTTTCAAATGTATTTCTACACCTTCCCTTTACTGCTAAATCATTTAACCTTTGTATTTTTGGAAGCTTTTGTGCATTGGTACCCACTGCTGAAACAACAGGATATGCTGGCTTTAGTTTTATCTTCACAAGAGATTGAAGATTTGTAAGAATTAGCTCAATGTTGGAGGGTTATTATGTTTTCTTATTACAGTGGAGGGCAAGGAGTTCGTGAGAGATGGCCCTCAATTCTCTGCACGCCAGTCTGCAGGCTTTCAAAGTCCTTTTGGAGGTTTTGGGCAGCGCAAATCAACAGCTCCTGAAGCTTCTGCAGGTAACATTCCCTTTCTCACCTATGCTCTTAAGTATGTCATTGTAATCAGTGTTAGGTGGTATACATGCATTAAGATCTCAATTTTGGGTGCAAAATGATATGATCTCCTACCACTAAACTGTTCTCACCAACATGGGATTTTGAGGGGGAGAAGGTAGAGATGGTGAATAGCATTGTTCGTTGTCTAATGTGGATGGAAACATGATGCATAGTAGCATGTTGAGGCTCCAGATTCACCTATTTCAGTTACATTCTGAGTGTCTCATGACAAGGAATGGGCTTACATGCTGGCTTAGTTTCAATTACTTCACAATAGTCCTGTTTATCATATAGGATGTTCTAATTCTGTGTTGAAGCCAGTCTCTCAAGTTAATATCCTGTTGTTACTCTGTGCTGCAGAGTCACCTGGTGCTATTGTTGATGTTGAGGCAGAGGTTGTTGACAAGGACTGACCAAGTGTCTATCTCACAAACTTTCTTCAGAGTGTGAAACTTGGGTATTTGACATAACTAACTGGGTTGAGCAGTTGGCTTAATTTCAAACAAGTAATTTTGGATGTAAGTAGCTTACAAATGATCTGCATCATTTCAAATATGTTGGATAGAGTAGCTCAACTGAAGCAGTTTGGCTTCATTGCTTATGTGAGGCATATCACACCGTGGATGAGCAGGAATACTTAGTTTCTCTCAACAGAGTGGCAATTGAGTATACTGATGAAACACTCTCACCAGCTTTTTGTGTTTCTCAGATCTGTTGCTAAAATCTCCCCAGTGATATCCATATGCTGCTGGTAATGCTGAAATTGATTTTCTTGGTGACAATTTTGTTCATGGATTCTTAATCTGTACATGTTAGAACATCTGGCACTTTGTCTAATTTTGAGTGAACTATGTGTGTACTCTGTAGCTTGTGTAGATACCTAATAGTTATCTACACTTTAGACAACATGCCATCTTATGCAGTTGCAGCATTGAAAAGAAAATTGGAGAGAATTATGAAATGTACACAGTTGCATTGAGAAAGAAAGTTTATGTTATGCAGTTGCAGCAAGGAAGAAAGGAAATAGATTTTTGGAGAGAGTGTGATGTAACATCCTAGCAGCAAAATTACATCACCAACTTGCAAATGGAAATGGGTTCCAGGTATGTTTGGTTTTACAATTGCACTGGTCAACCCACTGATCCACAGTGAGGACCTTGGGGTTGAAAGGAGCAAACCATGGATTGGTTACCTGATAGGGAAGGGTAATATATTCACTGTTCTGATACCTTGGGGTCATATTGAGGGTATGCTAGTCGTAATGTGAAGGAATGAAACATTGAGATCAAATTTGTTGTTCTATTTAGTCATAGAAATTAGAATTCATTCACATCTACATTGTAGTCTGTGTCAATTGTATCACATATTCAACATAACCAAAGTCTCAAATTGCCGCAACTTTGCCAGAGACTACAGATTTACATTTGTACCAACATGATTATGAATTGTCAAATTAATCTTCATATCTGCCGATGTTTATATATTTGTTTAGCACCATAACACTGTATAATCAAGGCCACAAAACCTTTGCTTCATCAATGCCATGTACAACATATTGAAGACCTCAAAACCCTATGTACATATACCAAACTGATTCAAACTTACAGGTATATGAATATTGATCGTGAATATGTTATGAACCAAATAAGTAAAAAGAAATCAAACAAAACCTATTACTCATTAATCAATGTAAATTTTAACTATTCAAATTCAAGTCCGAACTCTTTCAGCAGATTTGCCTCCTCATTTGCAAGCTTGAAACATCCACAATTGGTTGAAGATCATTCTGTTTACTTATTATGCACAATAAAAGTTTATCATATTTCAAGTCCCAAGTTTACAGAAATGGAGGGCTGTGATTATTCTTGCAAACTAATGATCCAAAATTAGCTGCAATTTGATTGCTTACAATCACCAAATCTATGAACATTCATTTTCATGAAAGAATGCAATGTTAAATTGGACTTTACGATTTCATGGAATAATTGCCAAATGTTACATTAATCAAACATGTCACAAACACAAAAATATTATGAATTTCAACAAAATAGGTCTAAACTTAAACCCAAAAATAAATAACCACATCAAGATGAACCTGATCACGGAGTATACCAAGTGAAAAGAGGTTATAAATAACATGGAAAAACATGAACACAAGGATGATCAAAGTTAAATCCATATAAAACTCATCATCCCATGGAACCTGCATAAGCAACTTCCTAAATATTACTCATAAATGAAAATGGAATGTGATAGATAAATTTCATTCATTTTGGACAAAAAATGAAATTCATTAGAAGAAATCTAAAACAATAAACCAAACAATGATGGATGAAAGTTATTTTTATGAATGAAAATAAGACATTAATGGATGAAAACACACAACGATTATAGTCTCACCATCCAAATTGCCTCATTCAAATATTTTCTGCAATGGTGAACCTGGGGTTGAATCTTTGCACATGTTTTGACTATTGCCATTTCAATCCTTCTTTTGTCAGCTATAGTTTAAAACCCATGAAATTTAAATCTTTAACTCATAAATCAAGATTCCAGATAGTTCTTAGTTTGTGTGAGAAGATGGTTCTTCATGTTAGAATTCCCCAAAATCTTGTTGCCAATGACAACTTCAAGCCCTTGTTTTTGCAATGTTCAATACAAAATTTGACCCTTGTTATTTAATAGAATGTTTTCATTCAAATGGAAACAAAACATGTCTAAATTTGAGAACATCTGGCTCCAAAGTCCAATTGTGATGTGTTGAAAGGAGTATTGCAAATCTTCAACTTAAAGTGGCAGTATAGTTTTTCCCACATAAAGCAATATTTTTCTCTTTGATTTCCATTGTTGTGATAGGACAATTACCTTAATGGGATCTACTACTCACATTTGCATTTATACTTTACATTTGAGTATCAATATGCAAAAGTGGTTCCATAAAACAGAAATACCATATAGAAACAGAAGGAACAACAGTTATCTCATCAAGGTCATTGGTTTCACAATCAAAAGTACTTCAGAATGCTCATCAGTTACAACTTTCATATTTGCAGCCTAGATCTTAAAGAGAAAATCTTGCATCTAATTCATAACCGCTTGAGAACCAGACAGAAAACCAACCGTTTAATAAAGATAATTAACAGAAGTACTTGAGGAACTTGAAGAAATGACGATCCAAAACAGATGTGTCATGGAGTAGCCATTCCAATCATGGTGTTGACACTACCTTCTTCTTTTTTTCTGAAATTCCTATTACATATCTAGTTGTATAGTCGTCATTAGCAAGTTCACAACAGTTTGCTGATGGCCAGCCTAGATTATGAAGCTTGCTAGGTCCTCTCTAGTGACACCATGGTTCTCCACAATCAAATTCCTGAAGAAAAATGGAAAATGAATCCTTACTTCAGATGGAAGTGAGCACACAAACATCTCAACAGTTCTCTGAACTCAAATGACAAGTGGAAAACATCCCTTGGGATGATAGAAAACCCTAGGCTTCTCATTCAACTTCCAATACAGTTTACAAATATATGTACATTTCCGCCTGTGAATCTGTTTAGTGTGCTGTTTAGTGTGCCCTACACACCTTGTTTTCTGGGTTTTTGTCAGTGTACAAGACATGGATACTGCATATATGATCAGCACACAATCTGATCAAGCATCTTGCAAGAATAACTCTCTTGAACAGAACACACATGGATTGCAGCACACTAAATTCTTCAAATACCTAAACTATTACTCTACACTCTTGTTTTATTTGCCTCTTGCTAACACCTACCTACCCCATTCTTACAATCACTAGTTAGATCATTGAATGTCTCAAGCATCTTCTTACCTCTGTAGAACACCTCTGTATCTATTATGACCCTCATGTAGCTATCAAATTCGACTGGTTGGCCACCAGTAAGTGTAAGAGTCGAATTATACCACTCACTTGTGTTGCTCCAAAGCTCCTTAAAATCGTCCAACAGATAAACCTCATTCCAGGCTCTCAACTTATCAAAATAGTCAGACTCCATCTCATTCGTTGCAATGTAGACCTTTCGTCGCCGCTCAAGATCCTTTTTGAGCTTCTCCACAAGACTTCCCGGAGAAGTGTCAGCATCCAAGTTTGGCCAAAGTTGTTTGTTCTTGGCCCTCTCCCCACGTACTACATGCACTGTGTCAAAATCCCACTCCAGCTTGTTGCAGATTGCAATAACAATGTTCATGAGCCTCTTGGACTTCCACAACAGATTCCAAGGTCGCTCAATGTATTTCTCGGCCTCCCCTTCACATACACGGTACCAATAATTATTTCTCTCTACAGCATCATCAAATCTTCGCCACATAACTGTCCCAGTATCATTCTGCAGACTTGAGGGAGCCACCTTGAAATTAGATACATAGTGTGGCGGGATTGCATGTGTCTTGTGCTTGGAGTTCCATTCTTCAAAGTCCTCAAGAAACTTGTTCTTCTCAATGATTGGTGTGGACTCCTGCAGATGCTCATAGTCAAAGTAGAAGCGAAAGTCCTTATCAATCTCATCCTTGTGCCCTGGATTCTTGGCTCCTGCTAGACAGAAATCTAAGTCCATCACAAACGTGCGCTTGAGGTAATGTGCCTCACCCAGGGCACACAAGAAGCTCCACTCAAACTGACTCATGCTCTTACAGTCATCACCTCCTCGATCATAGTAGAGATACCTCCCAGTGTAGAATTCACTACCTGACTCCGATGAAGCAGGCCTCAATGAATCCTCCACAACATCTACTCCTTTCTCAAGATCTGTCGTTGATGGAGCATGCCCAGGTTTACCAGGCTGTGCATTGATCCCAGAATGCCAGTTCCCAACATGACTCACAGAAATCCTACACTCAGCATCCTTCTTGAGAGTATACCGCCTAAAGTCTCGGTACATCCGTGGTGTCTTTTCTGTCTTGCTGCTGTACTTCCAGGCTATGTCACATTCA
>Ga0209208_10004561_pt1 | contig 19595 bp, 14 predicted proteins | sample S1TSphfallax_3_FD_187694 | JGI IMG/M metagenome (GOLD analysis project Ga0209208, IMG submission 187694) | Host-associated microbial communities from peat moss isolated from Minnesota, USA - S1T2_Fd - Sphagnum fallax MG (SPAdes) (version 2) | ecosystem: Host-associated > Plants > Peat moss >... | reverse complement strand
TGACAGATGTCCAAATTCCCAATGCGAGGGCATTTTCGATATCTACGCTTCAAGACCTTTCCAATGACACCAAGAACACCCCAATGCGAGGTGTTTTGGGTCCTGCTGTCGAGCTTTAAAACTTCGGGAGTCCCGGAGGACCCCAAATCCCCAACTTTTCCAAGTGTTGGGCTTCACCCCCACACTTGGCCAAGTTAGGGTTGCGACAGCTGTTGGGGATCATTACCTTCCAAAATGTACCTTTGAATAACAAATGGAATGCAAAACTTAAGCACCAAATGAGGATGCATATTGAAACCTTTGATTTGCTTGACACTTTGTATTTCTTAGGTGTTTGCAGTTGAAAGGCTTGTCTATAGCGGTTTGCATCTTCGTGACATTAGTTTCACCATTAAATCCAAAACTTGCAATCAAAGCTTTGACCACCAACAAATAGTGACTGTCTTTGACAAGAAGCAATAGATGCAACACTTTAATAACCAGTGTCTTGAATTCTTGTCACCTGGCTTGACTTGTGGATGTGAAATATGTGATCTGATGATGGTGAATGTATCTTATCCATATTTTCCGAGTATCTTTGAATTGCACATTAGTTATGCACATGCATTTTTCTTTTTTCCTAAATATGCATTGTAGACTTTGTAGATTCCTAAGGTGAAAAAACCCACAAGATTTAGATTGCTCCCAACTATATTGTGGGTTTTCAAAATAGGGTGTATGGGCATGCGATCTGATAACTTTTGGCTTTTCTTAAGGAAGGTTTTGTAGTCATTATTCAATTGGTAATCAAAACTGGAAAAGAAGCTAGAACCTTATGGCACATTAGGTGATAATGCTTGATTGAGAAGAAGTTATCTTCTTTGGTGATGCAGGTGACATTTTGACTCTTCTAGAATGAGAAAGGGAAGCAAAAAGGCTTCAGTGACCTGCCTACCAATGCAGGTTTCTAATAGAGTTTATTCTTCCTGGTGGTCTATATAGTATATCTTTCTACAAGATGGTGAAACTGGTTGTATTATGTTGTTTGTGGAATAAATCCTTATTGTGGGCCTTTCCATTGCATGTTTTCAAATATTTGTGAAATTCTTACTTACATAGTTATTGACACGCTCCTAAGTCCCTTGTTGGACCCACTTGAGGGTCCAACTATGTAGAGTTGCGAAAAGTTGGGACTTGAGGGCCGCTCCCGACTTCCAGCATTAGAAAAGGGGTAGAGGGGTGTGCTAGAAGTCCCGGGATTAGACTAGGAAGAGGGACTAGATTATCAAGCTTGAATCTGCATCCAAACCAACCACAAAATGGTTAGTTCACATTCGGGAACACCCTTGGGTGTTGGGACAAGCCACGGGCACTTTAACACACTAGACTCACCACGGCCCGGATTCGGGGGAAGCCATCACCTTCCCCCATATAGTATTCTCTGCAGCTCCCCGTGGGAGCTACATCCAAATGGCACATTTTCCCAGGACTCCCAAGAAGGAGTCCCGAAATTATCCCGGGCTGGACTCCCGGGACTTTGGACACTCATAACTCCTGGCTTCAACCTCCGATTGGAGTGAGGTCTAAACCAAAGTTGTAGCTCTCCTCGAGAGCTTTCCAATGCCTCATCGCACTCCATCTACAGACGTTGGGAAGAGGTCGATTCCTGACTTTTAGTGGTCGGGAGTCAAACTGCCAGTTTGACTCCTGGCCCTTCTTTTGCCCATAACTTGGGCTGAAAATGTTCAAATGACCAATGCAAGGCCATTTTGGACATCTACACTTCAAGAACTTTCCAATGACACCAAGAACACCCCAATCCGAGGTGTTTTGGCCTCTGCTGTCGAAATCTAAACATTCGAGAGTCCCGGAGGACTCCAAATCCCCAACTTTGGGAATGTGAGTTTCATTTTCACACTTAGCCCAAAGTGGGGTTGCGACAATTGTTGAGTTGATAATTGAGCTCAATATGCTTGGGGTTTTATGAGGCTTGAAGAAATGACCTACTATTGCATTGACCTTCACGTATTAGTTTATATGAAAGTCGTGTGACAGTTTTTACATTTCATTATACATGTGAAATCACATGGGGGGTCATGTGATGTGTAAACTTTAGGAAATTTCTTGTTTAGTTTCTTTTTTATTAGTATAAAAGTGGGTGTTTGTGACCTTTGGAAGGACCTTCATTTTTCGATAGAAAGAAGTTGTTGTACGAATGTGAAGTTTTATAGAATAAAATTGTGAAAGGAGTGAAGATTTTGTTTTGAAAGGTTTTGGTGTAGTTCATGGGAAGTTCATGGTAAGGAAATGGTGTGGCATACTAGTTGTACATAGACAATAAAAAGGTGAAAAAATATTCATGCAACCAAAAACATAGATTTCCATAGCTATGTAATAAACATACATAGTTTTGATCCTAAACCCATTCGTGATTGACAAACACACTGGGTTATGTTGGCCCTAGATATTGGAATGAATAAATTATGGCACATAGGGTTTTGTACCCAATCTATGAGCAATTAATGAATGAAATATTGCGTTATTGTCATGATCTTATTGTTTTCAGGTCATTTAATAACCTAACATTGAAAACAAATCTTTTTGTGGTGTTGAATTTCAAATTTCCATGGGTGAATTATGGAAAACTCATAAAGAGCAATGAAGGATTTAAATATTGTTTAAAATGAGAAAACTCACCAGCCACACAAACTACAAAAAAGATTATGTTTTTTATGATATGCCTCATATATTATGACGAAGATTGTGCTTTGTAAAGGAACCTACTAGTATGAAAGGGAAACCTATGTCAGGTATTTATGAAGTGGGAACATGGGGATGTTGGTTGGTCACCCATATTAGGAGTCTTTGGTTGAGGTGTTCTTAGTTCAAAGTAGTCCTTGTGGGAAGTGTACCTACTTAGGTTTAGTTGCAACCATATCTCTGAAACTGGTTTCACACATGAGTCAAGAAGCAACTATGGAAGTCTTGTCATTAGTTACGTGCAATAGTGTCATCTTTGTGATCACTTGAAGTTTGTTGACAATCTCTCATATTCTTATGTTCTATGGTGTATGATGTCACATTAGGATGAAGTGTTTTCAAAACAACCTCAGTCAATAAAGAAAAATGAACCATAGGCATGTACAAATTTCATACCTTTTCCAAAGCTTTATTTATTAATTTTTCATATGTAAAGGTGTTTATAATTGTGATGTCTCCTCCATTGTTTTTTAATTTGGCAAATTTTCACCATTTCACAAACAATAAAGGGCCAACAACCTCAACACTTTTTTTGTTGAAAAAAAAGGACCTAAATTAGCCGATTTCAAAATTTTAAAAAAATCGCCAGAGTTTTACCACAGGGTCCAGCAAGTAGCCACAGTATAGAAAAAAAAAATGGATTGTGGCAATTGTGGCAAAATCTTGTCATTTATGATTGCCAGGCAAACAACCTAGAAAAAATGGGGGAAAAAAAAACTCAAATTACCAAACATGCCCCACCATGCTCTTGGCACCATTGAGCTTAGAAAGCAATCCATGAGTAGCGGTGCATTCAGATGGTTTCACAATGTGTACACCCATGGTGCATGAGTTCTTGAATATTGAACAATTTTGTGAAGGAAGAATCCATAAAATGAAAACTAAAACTTTTGGAGAAATTGGAGCAAGCTCTCTCAACATTTTTGCAAGGGCCCTTAATGATTGGATTTGTTGGAATGATTTCATAATTTTTAGACCTAAGGTGCAGGGAGATAATGCATTTTTAATATTCATGTATACAGCAGCGTTTTTTTTCTTCAATTTTGTGATCCCAGAACTTTGGCAAATTTTTCCATTTTTTGGGAATTTATTTCAAAATTTCACCACAAATAAAATAAAATAAAATAAATTCCAATTTTTTTCTAGCCACAGTGCAAAAATTCACCAGAAAATAAATCTCTAGTTGTCCTTCTCCCCTTTGGCAGTGTCCCCTAGTGGTACAAAGTTTATACAAATTTTGATTTACCCTATGTTTACCCACTTATACCCATAAATATAACATAAATGATAAAATATTTACCCCTACTTTTACCCTTACTGATATTGATAATTATGCAAAGCTTTTATATGCCCTTACCATTTACCCAATTGAAAATTTCCGAAGCCCATATACCTTTACCCAGTTGAATTTCTTTTTCTAAAATTTCATCTTTAACCTTGATTGATATATCAAATGAATATACCAACCCACCATTACAAATGCTTATCAGCTTTTATTAATCATTATATGGTTATAAGTAGCTGGTTTTGTTGCTGGATAATACCAACGAGGAAGGAAAAAAATGTTGATTTTTTAAAACCTTTGGTCAAATACATGTGGATTATGGTTTCTTATTCAATTTAGTGATGTAGCCACACTAGCAACCATCCACAAGAAGAATTAGCCAAATTCGGCTGCAAGTCAAAGAGAAAAGTGTGGGGCAAGGTGTACAGGAAGGGTGCCCTAGGTCACACTCCATTACATTTTGGGTTGAAGCGCATAATTTGCAGATTGTTTGTTGAAAAAAAAAAACACTAATTTTCTTGATTTACATTAAGGATGATTTTATGATGTAATATTGTACACTACCTTCTGGATGTTGTAAGGTCTTTTTTTTTGAAAATTAACGATTTTTGTACACAAGAGAAGGATCTAACTGGAGACCCTTCCAAAGCTCCTATCAGGGGTGTGGGTAGACCTGGTCTAAGTTGAGATTAGAGTTTCGTTGTTGGCCCTGGCCAGAGGGTTCAACTATCTCTTGACTTTCACCAGTTCCAGACCCCACTTCCAACTCCAAGCAGTCAGTTATGGTCAGTCTATTATTGGTGGTCGGTAGTTGAATTTTGATTTCGAATCACCACTTTTAGTACGATATTTCTTCATCATAGATAATTTCATTTGGGCTCCCCACTACCAGTGACAACTAAATTATCAATTGACATAAGATTGAAATCATATTAATGTATTTCCATCTGTTGCTTGAATCCTATAACAGCAAAATAAAATTTCATCATCATATAATTTTTCCACAGAATGATTTTCACTTACATTCATTTTGTTTTAAGAACCACACCTGAAACCAGATTCTCAACTTCATTTACATGTGGAACCAAAATTGGAACCTTTCTAATTTATTTGTTTAAACCAGAAAATCACTAACCACGCAACATTGGAGAAAACATGGAAAGGTACATACGAAACGTTTCTCCATAGAGCACACAACAAATTACTCAAAAACCCCCTACCAGGGTGATCTATCCCACCACTAGAATTTTGATTTCATATATGCACACTTGTTTTCCATAGTTGTGATTTTTTCTTTTTCTTATGAGCTTTTTGCTATGATTTTGTTTGAACCTGATCTTGGGGGCAGAGCAATTATTTGACAAGACGGTTCTTAGAGAAGCTTCAACACCCAATTGCTGTGATTTGTAGCACTACTATCTACACAGTCCAGCACTAGATAGTGGTGATTGGGTGAACCCAGCTGAGTAACTAGTAACCAAGAGTCGAGTCCAACCAATGGCCATTATCCAGCATAATTGTCATTGGGATGAGATTCTGCCCTCATCAGTCCGAACATTATAGACAATTTGCTAGACCTCTGCATGTTCTATGTGCAAGTTATATGCATTTGAAAGAGCAGCTGAGTCTAGAGTTGGGTATACCTCTAGTTGGATTCCTAACTTCCTTTTAAGGAGCTGAAAATATTAGGGTTTATAAAGCTTAATTCCTCTTTAGTATTCAGTGCCTTGTGAACAGTGCTTTTTTTAAAGGTCAGATTTCACCAGTTGGCAAGGAGCATTTTTTGAAAAAAGAAATGTGAAAACTGAGTGTCTTTTTGGAGTTTCTGATTGCCAAATTTTGAAATATATATACACATAACAGATTGTACATGAGGATCTAATAGTTAGCCAAGAATATAGAAGGATGCATATATTTTCTTATTTTCCCTTCTAAAGCCAAAATTTGGCTAAATCATCTTCCTGATAATCCCCAATAGTGGCTACATCACAAAATTGAGAAATTAAAAAAAAACACTGCCTGTAATAAACCACTAAATAAAGTATAAGTGTTGTTAACTAGTTAGTAGTTAACTAGAGTTGGGTATATACTTATGGCTGAATTGATATCTTCATTTTTACGTCACAAAATTAGGGTTGAAAATTCATGAGACCTAGGGTTTGGAGCCCATGTCCCCATTTGAGTAAGTGTTGTTGTTGCTGAGGATTGTAGATTGTTGTTGCTGGAGTGTGGCTAACACCGAGGAGAAAGGGTTATCGATTTGCGATTCCTCCAGCACAGCGTCCTGCAAATCCTCGCGGAAGTTTTCAAGCATCTTCACGACGCTTAGTACATGTTGTGTGGTTAGTGGTTGCTTGCAATTGGTGGCCCATGTTTGCGCAGTGCGGATGCTGTTGCGGATCTCGCGGCCATTCAGCTCATGAGCTGCGAACATGTCCAAGTCGACATCCATGAGGTCAACACGGGAGAGTAAATTTTCCCATACCTTGGCCCTTTGGGAATGCGTTAGGCGATGGTAGCGAATGAACATGGAGATTCTTGAGCAGAAGGCGTCGTCGAAAGTGGTGACGCGGTTTGTGGTGAGAAAGAGGACGCCTTTGTAGTACTCTAGAAGACGAAGGAAAATGCCAGTCATGGCATTGCGTTTGGGATCACCAGCCGAATTGCGCTTCTCCAAATAGATGTCTGCTTCATCAAGCAGGAGAACCGCATGCCAGGAGGATGCGATGTCCAAGATTTCGACTAGCTTTTGTTCCAATTTGTCAACCTCGAAGCTTAGCTCTGAAGCACTTACAGCCCAGAGAGGGCGATGCAGCTTCTCAGCGACAGACTCAGCAGTGAGAGTCTTACCGGTTCCTGGAGGCCCGTAGCACAGGAAGATGCAGCCTTCGCCTTTGTTGGAAATGGGATCAATCGATGGCGCAACGACGCCCGCAGTGTTGTTGTCTTTCCCGTTTTCAGCTTTTCGGTCGTGGACATACTGCGAGACGAGGCCAAGCAACATTTTCTTCTGGTCCTCATCGCTCATCACTAGGTGACGATCAAAAGCTTGATCATCAAACGAGATCTTGCTAAATCCAGTGACTGGGAAGCATCCCCAGTGCTTGGTGCTGAAAGCGAAGCCATAGACGAGTGCAGGAGCAAGCTGTAAGCTTTCGTCGTCCGGCAGATTGTCGGAGTCTTGCAAGCCACAAACGAGATCATAAGCAGTCGGCGGAGTGGCATTTCCCATGTCGTAACCGGGATTCATCCTCGCAAAGCTCCGAAGGTCGATCATGACTCTACCATCGGCCTTGTGCTTGACGAGGTGCTGTGATTTAGTGCCGGGAATAAACTCGAGACGAATGAGCGGTCCTTTGAAGTGCACGAAACTATTCGGCTTCACAGACAACTCATAGAAGCGCTTCCCATTGGCGAGAAATGCAGCTTCCATTTGCTCGCGCTGCTTGGCGAAGCGCAAGGGACACACGCTGAGAGAATTAAAGGAGCGCTCCTCTTGGAACTCTAGAATTTGTCGGCTGACATTGCAGGCACGGTAGCTCTTACCATCGTAGTCCATCACGTTGAGCTCCACACGCAGTACCTTGCCACAAGGTGTTTGACTGTAATGCCGGAGACGGACTATGCCACAAAGTTCTTGACCGGAGAATTGGCAATGATAGTACACTTTCTCGCCCGGCGGTAGAAATGCCCACAGCATCGCCCACGAAGCAGTGGCGTCCTGCTTCATGCGCTCGTACCGGTTTCGTGTGTCTTTGTATTCCTTCTCCAGAAACCGCAACAAGTGACCTACATGGATCTTTGCAGCGGCAGCGGCAGAGATCTCGGGTTCCTCGATACTGGAGTTCTCGGGTTTCGAGGAGTCCTCGGGTTCCGCAAGCTTCTTTGCAGCGGCAGCTGAGTTTTCGGATTCCTTGACCTTCTTTGCACTGGCAGTGGCGATCTCGGATTCCTCGAACTGCTTCTTTGGAGTGGCCACCTTCGCGGTCTCGGATTGCTCTTCTATGATCTTGTAGTTACGGATTGTGTGCATGGCCAAGAAAAGGTCCCTTCCTGAAAGCTTTGGGGTGGTGTCGGTCATCTCCTTGTTCTTGGGCAAACATTGGGTGATGACTTCAATAAGGTACGAGGAAATCAGAGTGACAAACACCTCATCAGGCCATTCCTTCTGCTTCCTATAGGTTACTTCAAACGGATTGTCCTTGTTCTTGTTCTTCTCATTCTCTTCTTCTTCACCTCTAAGCTTGCGCTCGTAGCTATGCGTTTTACGAGAATAGCACTCATCGTAGATTGGCCATTCCCAATCCGGGTCAGTTGGCTTGGGCTTGGGCTCGGACTCAGCCGGCTTGGGCTCGGATTCAGACTCAAGCTTCTTCTTCTTCTTCGGCTTCTGCTCGGGCTCAGTCGGCTTGGGCTCCGACTCGGACTCAGCCTGCTTCTTCTCAGCTGTTTTCCTAGATATAATCATGTAAAAGGCTAGAATAGCAAACAACGCAGCAACATCCAACACTCTTGCAACCAACGCCGCAACCACAAGCTGCGGATCCATATTCCCAGCTGCAAAAACTCAAGCTTAAACCTAGCTGTGCTGCCTGCCTACAAGCCCTCTCCAAAAACAGAAGCTGGAATTTTTTCACTCGCGAACCAGATGCAGCAGCTTCTTCACATCCTCCTCCTCCTCCTCCTCCTCCTCCTCCTCCTCACCTCCTTATCAACATGAACTAACCTATCAAAACTACTGCATGAGCAACAGCTCCAAGAAACAAACTCTGCCAATTATACAGCAGCAACAAACAAACACTCAACTCGCATCATGCAGCAGCTGCTGCAGTATATATTCAAAACTACAAAAACAAAATGATCACCTTTAATATGTTAAATCTAATTGTTTGTAAACTTTGATGAAAGCAGCAGCAACAAACATAGAAATTGCATCAATGTGCAGCTTCAGTATCATGAAATTAACCAACTACAACAAATGAAGCAGCTCCCCCACCAAAAACAAAACAAAACAAAAGTTTGAAGCTGCTGATTGCAAATAAAGCACTAGAAAAACTAAAAAACACAAAAAACCATGAAGCTGACTGCAAGAACAACAACAACCAAACAAATTCACTGGAAAGTTTAGAAACAAAAACTTGGAAGCAACTGTTTGCAAAGTGAAGCAACAACAATTTAACAAACAGTGGAGAACCCAAAAAACAGAAACCTAGCTGATTGTAACAACAACAACAAACAAACAAACAAACAATCAAAGACTACTGGAAGGAACTCATGGAGCAGCTACTGTATCTCCAGATTCATAAGCAGATGGAGGAACAAGTGCTCGTCAGCTAAATGGAAGTGACATGAGGCACTTCATTCAAGCAAGCTGCTAAGTACTGTCTTGAAGTACCATGGAAACACTGCAACCAACAAAGGCTGTTCATAAGAAGCTGCTAGTAAGGCTCCCAATGCTCAAGACTCTTTACCGATGGTTTCAGCTGGTGGGTCTTTTACCCAGTGAGTCACCGCCCGTACCAATGCTTTCAGAGGGTGAACCTAGTCTGTACCGATGGTTTCAGAGGGTGGTGGTCCGTTGGGTCTTTCACCCAGAGAGCCTTTACCGACGGTTTCAGCGGGTGGGTCTGTAGTCCGTACTGATGGATTCAGAGGGTGGGTCTGAATACCGATGGTTTGAGAAGGTTTGAGAGAGCCTTTAGTTTTTAATTATTTTTTAGTTTCTGCTTTTTAGCCCTGTCTGTATACAGGGTCCAGACAAGGGTTACAGTATTAGTGTATATACCATACAGGGTTTGTGGAATAGGCTTGTGCCTGGGGGTGAAGAAAAGCCTATATAGCCAATGAGATTGTTTGAATGGGAGCCTTGAATTGTTTTGAGGAGTTAACTGGAGTAAATTGGCAGTTTAAATGTTGTAATAGCTTTCATAGGTTTGTGTCTAGGTTCAAAGAGAAAGAATTCGACAAATGAGATTGTTCAAATCAATGCCTCTAATTGTTTTGAAAAGTTGCCTCAGTGAAGTAGAGCTTACATGTTGCATGCAAAAAAACAGTCAATTGAAGCAGCTTTTTAACACCTAGATCTCTTGTTTTACTGAGAGATGTCACTCAGGTTGCACAAACCTTAACTCCATTTTGAGTAGTGCCTCCATGTTTCCAACAACTTTGTGAAATAAAAGTGGCTCTTTCAAGGTTGGAAAAAAATCTTGGGATGCACCCCCAACTAATTTATGTGAATCACACTGTTGTAGTGGCTACCATAGTGAATGAGACTCATGGGGGGCTCATCCCTGCTTGGAACCCAAACCAAAATTTCACAGGCTAGTTTTGGCATTTGTATTAGAATAATGAGGTGGTTGATTCTTATGGAATACGCTTTGCTGGGCTTTGTTGCAAAGTTCATTTCACCTGTTTCTCAAATTTATTTTCTACTTTGTGAAATAGATACAAGTCCATATTGCTATTTGGCTAATTTGCCAAATCCACTTCACCTTACAGACTGCCAATTCACTCCTCATATGACACTATTAATACTGATTGTAAGAAAATAATATTTTCAAATTTATAAAATAAAATAAAAATTTGAAAAAAATAGTTTTTCATTTTCTCTATGTGGAAGTCGACCATAGGCTATGGTGGTCTCCTTTAGCATTCAACACTAGGTAATTGAAGCAGCATGAAAAAGATTGAAGAAGAAGAATATTAAGTCAATGGGAAGAATTGGTTCTTCTTGCAAACTCAAGATCTCGTCATTATTTGGACTTTGGATCCCTCCATCCAAAGTCATGAAGAAATATTATGAGTTTGAATTTATGAGTTCACAGAAAACTCAAGATCTCATAAACTGCAAAACGCACTTATGAGGCACGTTTATGAACTTGCACTGCTGGTGCCAAACTTGCATGATCTTATGCAACCAGACTCAGTATCTATCTCTTCTTCATGCTTGTGCCACATCTGGATTTAATATTTTCCCATCAGCTACATGTCCAACAGACCAGAATTTGTCTCACCTTGTGCACCAAGTTAATTCAAGCAAGTTCCACCAACTCCCTCAATGCAGCAACAACTTAACAGGCCAGGGTGAACTTGCACCCACATTGATACCTTCACCTTTTTGAGTGAAGCCTCTTAGTGGCCACAGTAAGCCTCAAAAAATGTTAGATTAGTGCGGAGACCCTGATCAAGCCTAGGGATGGGATATTTGTAATCTTTTAAAAATATTTTAAATGGATTTTGGGATTTTCCCCATGGTACCAACGTGGGTTGCTCGTTCACCCAAGGCCAACTTCCTCCTGTTGTCGGAGGAGAGAAGAAGATAAAATGCTGCAGCATGTAGTAGGAGGAGGGGCCCGGGCCCAGCAAAAGGATTTCCTACTTTTGAGCTTCACCCCCAATTTGGGTGACTTTAGTGACAACCAGTAATTAGTCGTCAAACAAGTGATGACTTTACAAATATCTTCAATATGTTCAAAAACAATTTAGTGGGTAGTTTGAATTTTGAAGGGGCTCCTCACAAGCTTCAAATAGCCACCAGGTTGAAAGAGAGAGAGAGAGAGAGAGAAGAGGGAAGGAGAGGGAATTGAGCCTGGTCACGTTTTGAACAAAGAATAAATCTTGTGCAATCTGAGTTTTGGGGTAAAAGTTTGGGCAGACCGGGAGAACAATTCAGGCATTGGACTATTAAGAAATTTTAATTTAATGGGCAGCTTGAAACTCATTCAGGCAACCCGAAGGTGGTGGTGATGCAGAATATCATGTGATCTTATCCAAAATAATCAATGCAACCTTAACAAGGGGAGGGAGAATTTTTTTTAAAGCCCACCCTGAAAACAGAATGCTGAGGAATAATTACAGACTATAATATGCTCTCTGGAACTACACTACAAGATTTCTACGAGGTTTTTGCCGAAGCTTGTCCTTCCATGTGTCTCTGCCATGGCTTGCAGCAAATGGAGAAGATTAGAGAATTTTAAACATGGAACTTTGCACACATCAACTCCAACAAATTTATATTTACTGTGTGGGTAGGTACATGCTTGCCATGCCATTGTAGCATTTTTGTGCTCGCCAGCCTTTCAAGCTTATTTGTTTTCAAACTACTTTGGAGGATTGGGAATGGAATTAGGATTAGTGGAAGAAGGAGCACTAGACGAAACTCTACCCGGACCAAGGGAGCAAGCAAAAAATTGATCTCTTGAAGAGAACAGTAGATTATAGTAGTTCAGAGGGAGATGGGGAAATGGTGTAACCAAAAGAAAAGGGTAGAAAGAAAATCTCTTGATCACAAAATACTCCCAGTAGATATACAAAGTCTATGAAACAATTCCCGCAACTTGCGTCCTTGGGGCTGCCAATCCGACATTGCTATAACCCCTTGGTGTTACTGTCCTATTAGAACAAAATGCTCCATTTCTATGCGAATCTCCAGTGGCACATACCTATAATCTCTTCTAGTTTATTATAGTGGTAGCATTCAGTTTGCTGCTAAGAACAAATTCACACATTGTGAGTGCAAAAGTTAATGGGGTCTAGCTTGAGGTCAGAGCTCTCAGTGTTTAGTTGGTCTATACAAGTTGTTAACCCTCCTTCTACTATATGCGATAATGCAGAAGAACACTTGGCCTAATCTTGAAAATATATTGACTTTTAGGTATGAACCAACGATGAGTAATGTATACCAAGTTGGTTTGCAACCACTCATGAAAGACAAAGTTTTCTGTAGAAAATGGTCTATGAATAATTTTTTATTAATTTTCCCATTCTATTCCTCTTTTGCCTGTGTTTTGCCCAACCCAAGGACACCCCACTAAGGTTTCTGGCACTCACTTAAACATTTGTGCTATTAATTGGATCGAAGAAAGGTTCAACCAAGGTATCATGTAGATGTATCCTTCTACATGCTCCTATTTCTATAGCTCGAACCTCTTTTTATGTGTCATCAACCCTTAGCATCGACCCCTTATAGAGTCTAATACTAACAAGAACATAAAACTTACCATGGTGTAGTCACTGGTGCAGCAGAAATCAAAACAACAACTCCCAGTCTCAACAAACTCCCACCTAAACTCTTCTACAACAAAATCAACCAAAGCAACAAACTTGCCTCCATTTGCCTTTGAACTCCTCTTTTTATGTTGTCATGCACCATCCTACTCTCCCTCTCCATTGAATATTTGCAACATTTTTGGCCACCCATTGCTTCTTATCAACCTGTTTCACATAATACACAAACAAACAAAGTTTCCTACTTTAGTTCACAAGTCTCTTTGAAACAATCATTACAACCACTAACAGATAGTGATAGAATAAAATCTGCTATCTACAAGAAGAAAGTTGACAGCCACTCAAAACAAAAACCAAAACCCTAGAAATGAAGTTATGTTCACAGGAAAGAAATATCCAATTGATTTCCTATTTGCTCAACTACAAGCCCATTGGGGGAGTTAAGGTGTGTCCAAATGGCCAAGGCAAATTGACCCCACATTGGGATCATGGTGAAAACCCCAAAACCCATTTACATTGCTTATAAATATTTAGAATATTTATAAATTTCATCTCCATAGACTAAATTAGGGTCCTTGAGTCCAAATCTATAATTTTTGGGGCCTAATATGGCCACTTAAATGGGTTTTGAGGTTTATACCATCATTCCAATGTGGGGGTCAATTTGCCCTCACCTTGTTTAGACTATGCTTACATTAGATCAGATAATCAAACCTAGGTTTTTTCAATAGCTCATTTGAGAAACCTAAACACCCACCTACCCCTTGAAAAGCCTAATGCCAGTAGACAACATGATTTTGCAAGAGGATTGCACTGGCTCTATAAATTACAAACGGGTTTTGGATCGAAATTATGTATGTTTTTATATAGCTATGGAAATTTATGTTTTTGGTTGCATAAATATTTTCTCACTTTTTTATTGTTTATGTCTAACTAGTATGACACACCATTATCCTACCATGAACTACACATAAACAACATCAAAATCTTTCAAAACTAAAATCTCGATTCCTTTCACAATTTTATTCCATGAAACTTTACATTCATACAACAACTTATTTATATCAAGTGAAGGTGTTTCCAAAGGTCACAAACACTCACTTATATATTATCCAAAAGGAAACTAGACAAAAAATTTCTTAAACTCCATACATCATTTTGTTCCCCATGTGATTTCACATGCATAATAAAATGCAATGACTTATCACATGACTTTTACATAAATTAATATGTGAAAGTCAATGCACCATGACCAAATCATAATTAAATTATGAAATCCTATTAACAAGCAAATCATCAAACTTACCCAACACAATTACAAAGGTAATAATTTAATTACATCAAGTTACAGCTACACCAACCCAATTAAAAATCAACCTTTTGTATTGCAAGTTCTTTATGAATGAAAAAACATATCGACAAATAAGCCCCCCAAGTTGTATGTCCCAATTGTTATTAAGGTACCTATTTGTGATTTGCATTAATTCGATGTAGGTGCCTCCCAAGTTCAATTTTTTTGGGGGGCAACAAACATTTAATTGGCCCATTATCGAGAAAATTGAAACTATGGAGGCTCCCCAAAATGAAAGTTTTATTTTGATGTATGGAGTTCTTCCTCTTTGGCCCATCTATCTACTAAGGAAGATTGTTTGTTTTGTTTGTCACATTGAAATCTCCCAAATTGGGCCACTTCATATTGCATTTTTTGTATCTTTTGAAAACTCTCAATGAAGAGGGGTGCATCGGCTTGGTTTCGTACGATTTGAACTAATTGTGTAAAAGTTATTGAGTATTGAATTTTTTTCACTAAAACTTACATTAAATCATAAGTAAATATTTTAGAAGAATTGAGGTGTGCCTTTGATATTGTTGAAAAGATCTCAAAAATTCAAATTTAACAAATTTATTTTGTGAGTTTTGAACATAAGATGTGAGAGTCTAGAGCTATTGAATTTTGAGTGATTTTTATCATTGAAAATTAAAATAAATTAGAAAAAACAAGTTTTGAGAGGAAAAATCAGTTAAATAATGTGTTCACACTTGCAAGTCTACCATTCAAATGAGGTATGATTTCTTTTCATTTTTGACACTTCAAAAATTGGATATATACTTTGCGAAACAATGTTCATATGTTGAGTTCATCCTATTTATCCTATTTTATAGTGGGCTCACACTTAAGTCAACATAAGATAAGGGAGATGGTGAATTTTAAGTAATTTTCTCATTGATTTTTAAAAATCATAAATATAAAGAAGAATTGATTAAAAAACTTTATTCACACTTTGGGACAATGGTATAGGCCACACTAAATACCTTCCAAAATGTTGTTCATATGTTGAACTCATCCTATTTTGTAATGGGTTCACATTTGGGCCAATAGCACAAGCCACACTAGTATAGGTGAAAGAGGACAACAGTTGCCAAAGCATACCCCCAAAAAAGTGAGGCATTATTGGGAATGGGTTGAAGCACATCAAGAAATTGTGGAACCTAATGGGAACTTGATAGGAACATAATGAGAACACATTATGAACAAAGGAGAAACTAAAAATTCCTCTGGAACTGCCCTCCCCTCTCAACCTAAAAAAAACAATTGGAGCTCCTTAATTACATGATGTGCCTTCTCATTAGTTACATATGATCCTTGGAATTTGCGGACTACAATAGAACATGTCTAAATTAATACTGCCTAAATTAATAACCTGTGATAATTAATATGTGCGGTCTAGTCCCAAGTAGGGCCCCATACATTTATTAATAAACCTCCAAAAGTTAATAATTGATACTCCATAGGCGGTCCCGAAATTTTTTATATTGATAACCACTATGGCAGACGTAGATTTGACACAAATTTTTCTACATTTGGGCAGCTAAACCTTGGAGAAATACTCCGAGATTGGCTTCTGAATGAGCTTACTAGACCTCATAATGCTGATCTTGTCCTTGACTATTTGGATGCCAGCAAACATTTCATGGTTGACGATGTCTTGCTGCATCCAGAACTGTTGCAACAAACTTGCACACTAGAGTGCTTCAGTTGCCTTCACAGGAATGGATTCTTGACTGTCGTCGGCCTCCACTTCATCTTCCGGCACAAGATTGGTGGAGAGGTCCTGCACAATTTCCTCCTGAGTCGGAACATAAGCAAACTTCGCACTCAGCAGGATAGTCAATGAGATTGCGAATATCCATTGGGTTCCGGTATTGAAGTTCTTGAACCTGCTCTTCGAGGTCCTTGATCACCTCAGGGTCAATAAGCGGCTCTTCCGGGATCGGTGTCACATTAGCATCGGTGGTGCGAATTTGGCAATGGCGAAAGCAGTTGCGGATTGTTTATGGCTTCACATCCATGCTCCAAGCTGCAATAGCAATGTGCATAGCCTCGAGGACATCGATCTTCTCGGGGTCTGTTACCTTGTCCTGAAGGCGCTGAATGAGGAGGCGATTGAAACGGAACCGATAGTAAGCCTTGAGGCTTCGGATAATTCTTGCGTTGCAAGGTTGAATCTTCGAGGTCGTGTTTGGTGGCAGATAGAACACGGTTGTGTTGCGGAGTGTAACAACAGATGCGAGCTGCATTAATGGGATATGTGTGCTGCAGTTGTCCATAATCAAAAGAACATTACGCCCTGCCATCCGCGCATCAAACCCTTTCAGCCACTCGAGAAAGATGACTTGTGTCATCCAGGCCTTCGGGTTGCTTCGGTACTTGCATCCAAAGTTGTCTTGGTTGACGTTTTTGAAGCAGTGAGGGTTTTCGTATTTGCCAATGACAAGAAGTGGAAGCTTGTCCGAGCCATCAGCATTGTAGCACACAGCCAGCGTGAGACGCTCCTTGTTTTGTTTGTGTCCTTCAAGCTGCTTTGTGGCCAAGGAATTGTCCGCCTGTTGAGATGTCATGTGTCAGTGAAAGTAAGTCGATGGTTTGGGAGTGGGCATATAGTATCATGCTGCATTTACCTACATTCTGTAAAACAATCCAGTTTCATCCATGTTGTAGATGTCATGCCGCTCATACTGATCCAGAGTCAAACGAATCTGCAGCAAGCTCTCTTCAATCACAACCATGTTGGCTGATCCAGACTCCCCAAAGCAGCAATAGGACTTGATGCCGTGGCGATTTTTGAATGCCTCCAGCCACCCATTTGAGAACTCAAAGCCCTGTGGCCAGGGTACAGCTCGGCAAGGAAGTACGCAACCTTCTATTTGGTGAGGTCACCTGACATATTGACTTGGTCTTGGTATGTGAGGAACCACCGGTACAGAGCTGTCTCCATTAGTGGGTACTTCACGATTCGCTGCCGCTTTGCCGCTCGGTTCACATCCTCCTTCTTGGCAAGGATTTCAGCCAAGCGTTTGAGCGTCAGAGGAATCGTTCCCTGACTGACAAAAACGTTATGCGTCTCCTGAAGCCACGTGATCAAGTCTGCTTGTGTGAGCGATGGATGTTTTTCCTTGTGCTCACAAAGAGCTATCCGAACCTCATTGGTCATGTTTGTATTGGTGGACCTCTTTGAAGCCATTGTGTTGTGGTTCTGGTTGTGGCTGCAGTTGTGGTTATGGGTTGCTGCTATCCCAACGTGAACACCACGGCTCGCAAATGTTACAAATGGCACGAGCGGAGAATTATTTAATGACCCTCTCTTTATTAATATCCTATCTAAATTAATACAGAACCCCCGGTCCCGACAATATTAACTTAGAAAGGTTCTACTGTATGTGAATTTTTACCTTTGTTTTTATTATTGAACTTGATTCAACATTTGGATTGTTGCACTGCTAGCCCCCTTTTGGTGATGAGTGGCGCATACTTGTTTAGAATGAGGAATTTGTCATTCTTTTATTATGAAATAACATGGAAACAAATCACCCATGGAAAATCTTCAGCACAATAACTACAAAACACCTTGCAAAGTTGAATTTTCCTTCTTATAGGAAAAGAATGTACATGGCTGTTATTTTGCAGTGACCCTCCTAAGCCTAAACCCACCTTAGCCTACACATCCTAGAATTTTCCCATGGCCTCCTAGGATTTTGGTAATGTCCAAATCTTACATTTGGGGTTAAGTTTCCCTCGAACATTTCTTGTTTCATGTTTACAAGATTTTTATGTTTTGAATGAAATAATTTGTCTAGTCTTGATATAATTTGTCTTAGTTTTTTGTGTACATTCGAAATATCTTGGTCATACTATTTTTCATGCCTGTGACATTCATTCTTGAAAGATCTTGTTTTCTTATTGTGTTTCACAAAGTAGGATGTTAAATAATATCATCAAAATTTGCAGGTGCTAGCAATGTGAGACCTTATGGAGTGCCACACGGTATGGCATAGGATTGAAAAAATAAAAATAAAACTAAGATATTGTTATCCAAAAGTGGTTGGAACTAGGCTAATGAAAATCACCTAGCATTTTAGCTAGTTGGTTGCAAGTTTTTAAAGAAGGCCAAGAAGCAAAAGATGTAGAACCAATTTGTATGTCCCAAAATATATAAGAAAATTGGCTAAGGAAATAGGGATCAAAAGTCCTAACAAAAACAAGAAAACAAGTTCAACAATCAACAAAAAACTTACTTGTTGGGAAGAAATGTAAAAAGAAGATGATTTTTTAAAACAAATAAGGGATCGAAAGTTGCAACATGTATAAGAAAATAAGTCCAAGTGGTAATTACCTTTTTGGAATATCCAAAAAGATAATATTGTTAGCAAAAATACATCATAAATTGACAAGAAAACGTCATAGCTCACATGTTGTGGGCCTTGCTACCATTATTGTTGCCATGCAGAATGAGTATTACCTAAGTATACTTATCAACATTTTTACTCTCCTACTTTAATTTCCCATTCTTGTAGCTTGTTCTAAAGAGCAACAACCTTATTTTTCTACCTTCTACTCCACAAAAAACCATAAAAAATGTCCCACACACACATGCTAATATTCTCACATTAAATCCATAAATTTTTTTATTGGAACCTCCAAAGTACATTGACATGCTTTCTCCACTGACAAGTGCCTTCAACTTTTCCATTAGAAGCCATCTCTAGAACCTTTCCAATCACACATAAGATAATCCAAAAACAAGAGGAAAGGATATAAGGAATCCTCATTTGGGGTTTTTTAATTTTTTAGCCCCTCTCTATCCTATCCTTCATAACTTTCCTACCAACACCCTTGGAGATAATGAGCATCCCTTGAAAAAATTCATTATCACTCATAATCACAAGGAACCCAATATCAGTACTACATATTGTGCCTTTTTGCGAAGGGCCAAAATAAAAAACCTGAAGGGTTTGCGAAGCTAAAACAACAACTTGCCATATTTGCAATGCCACACGCATCGCACCTTGTGGTACACCAACCATCGCTACTCTATAATGTACATTAAATCATCGCAGCACTTTTGCGACATATACCACAAACAAAAATTTGCGACCCGTTCATGCTCCGTCCACACTAGCGATATTCCACACTTCGCAAACTTTTAATCATACTCAAAACATCGCAAATTTTACAATACAAAACGTATCGCTAAAAACTTTGAGAGTCACAACGAATCGCAAGCTT
>Ga0209208_10004560_pt1 | contig 19597 bp, 14 predicted proteins | sample S1TSphfallax_3_FD_187694 | JGI IMG/M metagenome (GOLD analysis project Ga0209208, IMG submission 187694) | Host-associated microbial communities from peat moss isolated from Minnesota, USA - S1T2_Fd - Sphagnum fallax MG (SPAdes) (version 2) | ecosystem: Host-associated > Plants > Peat moss >... | reverse complement strand
TCTGCCTTTTCCTGTTGGAGGCCACAGTTCACATTGATTATGGCATATTTTCATTTTAACAATAGGTGAAAGCAGCTTGTGATTTTTCACCCTTGTGATGTACATGTGTTTTCGCCTTTTGAACACCCTGTTTCAAAAAGTTTCCATCATCACATTCTTTTCAACATTCTTCTTATGAGATGTTCAATGTGCATCAAGCTTGCATCATCTCCCACTCAAGCTTAGCTTTATCACATGACTCACGATTCAACCTATGCACTATTATTCCTCCTATTGTTAGGAATTTTCTCCATTGCCCTACAAATTCAGCTTGGTTTGACTCATCCCTCAATCCATCTATTAAGATGTGCCCATCATAGTGAATGCCCAAGGACATTCCATGCCTGGAACAACATGGTCTGGGAACAATTGCATGTTCTTTTATTTTCTACACCAGGTCTGCACCCTTGCAAATGTTGTCATTGCTAACTTGACTCATGCAAACCTTCTGTCCTGAGCAACCACCACCTGTGGTTTCATAGCTTCAAAGGCAACCCAAACAAAGGAGTAGAGTTATTAAGATCAACATCCAGGAAATCAGTTCTTTCCTTCAATAATAATAAAAATGAATTGTTTGCACAAACAATCTAATGATTTTTTACACCTTTGCCAACAATACAAGAGATATGAAAGGCTTAGAAGGTCCACCCTCTTAAAACTAACAACTTTCCTTAATCAAGGAGTGTCAATAACTTTGCAATTCTAAGTCGGCTAGTAACAACAATTGGGCTGGCTAGCTCTCCACTTTCACCTCTTACCAACCCCTCACCCCTTGCCACTGCAAATGTCCTACATGCTCTAGGTAGTTGAAGTCTGACCTCGAGTTTAGCCCTACATCTTTGAGATTTTGAATTTAGTAGCACATACTAAATTAATCTGGACCATATCCTCCTTCCCCATTGCTCTGTTTCTTTCCTCTTATTTTTCTATCCCGCCAAGCCAATTAATGTGGACCACATCGTTCTTCCCCCTGTTGTTCTGTTTCTTTCCTTTTATTTTTGTTTCCCACCACCCTTGTTTTGTCTTGGAATAAAAGTCTAACAGGTTTACACCAACATACTCCTTGGCACTGGCCAGGCTTATGGAGTTTCCTTTTGTTTGCAATCGATCAATCGCATCCTTAGGTGAGGAGACTATATAATCACAAGGGCAGACAAGTGACAGATCGCCCCTTACATCTGCTGTCATGCCTGGGACAGAACAAGAGTGGGAACTATGTGGACGCCTTCAGGTTGAGAAAACTTCAGTGGACTCATGTCTGCTGTCTGATCATCATTTAATCTACAGTGCATTTTTAATGCATAATCGTCAGCTCTTGGCTAGCATGGCCTTGCAAGCATATCCTGTAAATAGAGAGGCACAAAATATTCTGCACTGACAATTTGTCTCATTAGTGATTGCTCTCAAACTTTCCCACGAGGATTTGGCTACCCATCAAGAGTATTTTAAACCTTAAATCTATGACTGGTCATTTGGTGTATCTCCTCTGGGGCCAATATAACATCTTCCCCTTTTTTGCCCCAAAAATGAACCTTTGAAAATGTGATCGCAACGGAGTCAGATAATGTCCTCTCCTTTTTTGTCCACTAAAAATGAATTGTTATAGGTTGATCGTGAGCAAGCCAGAGCACCTTTTGTATCTATTTCTTTTGTCAGATCCACTCTTGAAATTGCTAGATAATTATATTTAGATGAAGAAGGGGTACCTTTATACGACTCCAAATCAATATTTTGGGCACTGCAAACGTAACAAACTTAATTGTTTGTGCCTGACAATTCACATGGAGGCACAATAGGCACATCAGATTGAGCATGCAAAACTTCAGAGGTACTGGATTAAAGAAACCTATGTGAATTTGTATGCATTATAAAAGGCTAGTTTAAGATCATCTTGGCTTGCAAGTTCCAACTTGAAATGGGATACTGTGTCACTTTTTGTTCCATTTCAGGTGAAAGTTGTTGGCACCTCTAGAGTTTAGTGTACAAGCTCAAGAACGGTGCCTTGTCCCCTTCCCACCAACCTCCCTACTTAGAAATGATGACCCTAACTTTTTACAGATATTCAAACCATCTTCTCACCAATTTTCCTTCCCAGTATTTTGACTTCATGAAATTTTGTTGAAAAAACACAACTTACACTGGTTAACACAGTTTTCCAAGTTTTTTTTTCTAAAAACTGCAAACAAGTAAAATCCACCAGCAAGAAAAATCACTGCTTGTCACTGTGTTTATCAATTACAATTTGAATATTGTCACCTTTTCCTCCAATTGTTTCAACATTTTCACCAACAATTGGTTTAGACATCCTGAACTAGAGTTGTATTGACAACAATGCTTCGTTTCATCACAATGACCATCGACATTTGTACTTTTTAAGCATTCACATTTGGATGTGCCTGAACTTGCATATTATGTAAGCCACAACATTGTTGATCTTGAACTCATTAGGAGATTGCACAATAAATTTCCAGCAATTTAACACAATGATTCATGGCTATTGAACTTCCTATCCACTATTGTAGCTGAACATGTCATTCTCAGACATTTTACTAGTAAAATACCTACGGTGCACAAGTCCGTACGTCCATACATGCCACCTCACTGCACAATGCTTGTGAAAATATGAAAAAAGCATGATAATGAATAAAGCAATTGAATTCAAACAAGCATTACAGAGCCCTGGTGCCTCCATTCAAAATGTCACTCCCTTACACAAGCAAAACACATGTGCCTGTGAGACTCAAGCTTAATATGATGATCATAAAACACAAAACTCACACACATCCAGTGTGTTAAAAACCACTAATTTATACATTTCTCACATTGTTTTAACAAGATGAAATATCCAAATGTGATTTTGATTTTGAAAATTGAGGCACAAAATATGCATTATTACAGTCACCTTAATCAATTTCTACTATGGCTTGTGTTACATAGCACATATTGTTATTGAATTTCCAGTGCCAAAAATGACTCCAAATTCATTTTTGGCACTGCATATCTAAACAGCATGAAAACACCTCACTAAAGCTATACTGATGGAGGGCTTTCCACCAATACCAAAAAGGCAGCCCAAATTTCCCGCAACTTTAATTGATGATTTTAATTGAATTGTCAATATGAAAACAATCAAAATTCAATAACTACTACATTAGGTCTAAACTCTAAAGATTATGAAATGCCTCAAGGCGAAAGCCCCCTCTACTTCATCAAGGGATTTGCAGCATTACCAAGAACACAACCAAGAGCCCCATGGTTTAGGTGACTTCAAAACAAAACAAACAAACAACCTTCTTTAATAGGAGGCTGTTGTAACTTATTGAAAATAAATCACTAGCTTTGTTCAATTTAAAAGACCTGTAAATTATGTAAACATAATGTAGCCCTAGGCTTGTCAAGAGGTATTGGTTAACATTCCTTTTTGTGAAATGTAATCAAAGACCTAGGAACTTAGCACATTTTTTAGTTACTTGTAACAAGGTTCCAAAGAGTATACAAACTTCAACTCAAACCATTATTTTGCTCAAAACAATAGAAAAGCAAATTAATGGAATTTGAAACCAACTTGAAGTGAAATTTATCATGAACTCATCATGCATTCAATGCAAACTTGATCTTTGTACATGTTCTATTTTGTATATACCAATGTTGAGTGGGTATTTGATTTTCAAAATAATAATAGGACCCTCAAGGTCTTAGTCTTTAATGAAATGGATTTACAAAGAACCACTCAAGCTCATATGCCCATTAACAACTAATCAAATTAACCCTAAAACCCCATCACTAAAAATGTATGAATCCCAAAGAAAGATGCCAAAACCCAAACACTAAATATCTTAAAATGCCAACAAGTGGGACTATTTTTAAATCACAAATTACAAAATTGCCCAACCTTCAAACCTAAAACCTACCACTATAATGACTTACCACTCTAGAAAGACATAACAAATATGACACCTTTTTCTTCAATTTGAAATGTTTGCAATAAAATCCTAGTTTACAAGCTCTTATTCATTACCCAAACTCCAACCCAAAAACCTTGACATGTGGTTCATTTATCTCTTTCAAGAGGTCACATTACTTCAATTGGATACTATTACTTGGCAAATTAGAATTGATGTGCACAACGAACACATCATCAACAATTACATATTATCTACCATATCAAAGTATCCATTGCACATCACACTAGCAAAATCCATCTTACATTGTTTCATGAACCATTTCAAGTGTAGACAATACTTTTCATCTACATAAATTTGCAAACAAAAATCAACCCACAAATTGCAAACACACACAAAATTGCAAATGCAAATGAAAATGGTAGACAAAAAGTTACAAATTAAAAGTAGCAAACACAAACAAAGCTACAACAAGATATGAAAGTGTTAGAAACAAACTTGCAAAACACTACACCATATTGGCTAGTTTTGCAACTAAACTTTATAATTGTGTCACAGTTGATTCACGGTTGCAAATGACTATTTGCAACTTCCCATGATTTTTAACAACTTCATACTTAAAATGTTTGCAACAACAAGTTGCAATAAGGATTAATTACACTAGATATATTGACCTAATTATAATCCATTTTCAATTAAAATAAAAGGTTTGTCAACAAAATTGTCCAACATGGACTATCATCCATTTGTGTTCCAATCAATAATCCAACTATATTATAATTATTATAGGTTGGATAGAAAGGTAACTTGATTTAATCTAGGCCATCAAAGCTAACCAAATTATTTTCTGGGTAATTGATCGAAGATGACTTTATTAAACATGTCAACTAAGTCTAATTGGATTTGATATATTTAGTCATTTTTGTTTGGGAAACAAATCTAAATAAATGGATTGGATTTAATAAGTTTTAATTGTGACCATTCAAAAAAAATAAAAAATAAAAATCAAAGGACCAATCAAGAGTGATTGGGCTAAACTAACTAGCAACATTTGACCAAATTTGATTGTGGTTGTTGTCCAATTTAGTTTTTTGGGAAATTAAGCAAAAGTGATTAGGTTAAACAAGCTAATTAAATTTTAATCCAAGTTGTCCAAGGTTGATTGGATTTTATCATGGTTGAAGTTTTTTCTTTCCATGCATTGAACCAGAAATGACTAAACTAGATAAGGCAATTGGATTTTACTCAAGTTGTCCAAGGATGGCCAAATTTGATTGTGGTTAAAACCAAATGGGCTAGAAAGCAATTATAATGTAATTAGTTTGTTTCTTTTATTATTATTTCCATTTGAGAGTGACTAGGTTCGATTGACAAACTAGATGTCATGGACAAGATCTTGAATCCTTCAAAGGAGTATGTTTTTATTATATTTTTCAAGTCTTGTCCCAAATATTATCTTGCAAATTGGAATTTCGACCTTTCCAAGCAACATTTTGAAATAAAGTGAATGAATAAAATGAAATAAAATGAATTCTTTACCCCAAAAAATGAAGCATTTCCCATATTGCATTGCCACACTTTTATCTTTTATGTTTCAACTACAACTTCAAGTAAGAAAATCCAAAAATCATGGCAACTTCACCTCCAAATTCACCCTACTACTCATAACTTTTAACTTCACATAACACAAAACTTCAACAATGAAATTCCTTCAAAATAACATTATTATAGTTATAAATACACAATTAACACACATTCTTCAAAACATTCAAGACTACCAAACAAAATATTCCTTTCTATTTCAAAAATGTTATAAAACTATATACATTGGTGCACTTGAGGTTTTGTGCAAACCTTCCCTCCACCCAAAAGCACTATTATAACATTTTTTGGGTGAGTAACTATGGTACACATGAAGACAATATCTAACCAAATTTTATGGTGGTAGCTAGTTCAATTTATTTTTTTTTTCAAACAACCAACCAAAAACCATTGGGTTGGATAAACCAATTGGATTTAACTATATCTGATCATGGCCATTCGAATTATTTATTTATTTGGGTCATGATGAACCAAAGTGATTGGCTTGGGAGCTTTGAACAATTAGGTTGAACAAACCAATTAAAAGTGATTGGGTTAGACAAACTATCCCAATTTGACCAAGTTTTATTTGCTTGTTTAATTTTTCCTTCTTCTCAAATGACCAAGAACTATGCCAGGAATGATTTGGTTGGATAGGGGACAGGATTTGATTTAAATCATCCAAGGCCAATTGGATTTCATTGTGACCATTCAAGTTTTATTTACTTTCCTTTATGACCAACCAAGAGTGATTGGGTTGGATAAGCTAGTTGGATTTGGTTATGGTTATATACATATATATAATTTTGAAAAACATTTGGTCAACCAACCAAAAACAACTAGGCCAAACAAGTTGATTAGATTTGAAAATGATGTTTTTCATTCATCCAAGTTAAGATGTAAACATTTTTCATGCAATGGAACTCACTGATTTAATTGGAAGCCCAACTTTAAAAACAACAAATCATCCTAAAGTCATGCAAGCACTATTTATAATGTAATTACATAATAACCAACAAGAAAATATTATGAATATTCCACTTTTGAACATGTGGTCAAAGTTCAATTGACCATGGCATAGTCATAGTCACAATTATTTTAATCAAACCTTATCACTAATATGGATTTAAAATTTAAAAAAGTGGTTTAGCCGCAATTCAATGATATGTAGTAATCAATTGTAAAACATACAATTGAAATAGATGGCAATTTGGCATAGTGAAAGTTGTAAACACAAAGTTGATGACATAAACAAAGAAAGATGACAAGTGTTAATAAATAGTTACAAGCACATAGACATTCAAACACAATAGAACCTACATGGAAACTTGTTTTCACGATGTACCTTTTTCTTTCAACATATGTAGATAGATCAATTGTATCACAAACATTTGAATTTTTTTAATCCTTCATCCTCAAATTGTTTGTCAAGTTCATTTATGATGTCTAATTATGCTTCACATGTAGTTGTAAAATTAGAAGACTTCAAGCACATAATGTGCAAATTGAAAGGCCAATTCTAGTTGACAAAAATCTTTTTGTTGATATGGTTAATTTGAAGTTGGTATGCATTTACACAATGCAATTTGAGGATTCAAACAATGGAAAAGCCTTATCAATTTCAATCTAATTGGTTGATTTGTACCAACATAGGTACAATATGGAATTCTTTTTTTAATGTGCCACCAGGCCAAGGCACACTTGGATGTAGTGATCACATTAATAGGAACCACAATAAGTGTAGCTAGTACTTGGTTTTTCATGTTTTAGTGCCAAAACTTTTATTAATGTTGCAAGTCTTTAATGTTTTTAGATGATAATGTTTTTAACATATTATGGGACCATGTGGAGCAATTTGGAACAATTTTAATGAGTATATAAAGTAATCAAAAGCATTTCTAAAGCATTACAACTAATACTTTTGATGTTTGTTTTAATTTGTGAATGACTTAAAATGCATTAAAATGAAATAACCATGAACGAAAAATGATCCACACCTTTATGTTATGACACTAATTATTTCCATGAGTATTTTTTGTCACTATAAAAATCATGGATTTGTAATCCATTTGTAATCCATCGTCTTATGTAGCAAATCCCAATCCACCACATCATCCTAACAAGCAAACCCATGGTTTGCTTAAGCAATAGGTGTGGCTATTTTTATCCTATTTGCACCCACTTGCAATTTACATCAATAGGATAGTGGTAAAACCCACCAAGTATTTTTCACACTAGGCACAATGCAAAGTGGCAGGATTTGTTTCAATTATCTGAAAGAAATATTCAAAGCCCAATTATGCACCTTGCAATGGATGTACATCCATTGCATTCAACATTAATGATTTGTAACACTCCACCAATAATGGCAACAATAGCTACTCATTATAAACAATACTAAACAAACTAATATAGTCTCGGCCAATGGTTGTGCAATTTCATCTAGATGCATAACTAGTGACCAAAACTAAGTTAATTTATTAAAAGCATTTGAGGCATATACAAAGATATGACATTGTTTAAATTTGCAAACAATGTTACTCCAACACATGGGAGGAGAAGGGATTAAAATAACAATAAACACATAAATATTTTGAAGATTTATGCCACCCCAACTAACTAACTATTCTAGTCGGGGAGACAAGTTTTATGCACAATTTGACAACTTAATCACATTTGAAGATATCACTACCATCATAAAAATAATTTCCATGCCAACTCACTATCATCAACATAAAGGTATGTTTGAAATGTAAGGTTTAGGTTATTTAATGTTAATGGTGAAAAGGGCAAACTAAAGACTACAAAATGAAAACTTTTGATAGCAAACAATTCACAAGTTTCCAAAAACACATGGAAATAAAAAAGAACATGAATTAAAAATCATGTACCTTGTTTTCATTAACGTTTAGTTTTTTAGGCCTCAATTTAAAATCAATGCAAGTTTTTCCCCATGCTTATTTTCCCATACCCAACTTTTTAGGTTGGGTGATGCATTGTTTCATAATAGCTTGGGCAACCAAGTGATAGATGCATAGGGGAATTTGTGAGCCACCTTATTTGTCATATGTAATGACATATTAACAAACCTTAAATAAAACATACTTGGCACAAAATCCATCAAATGTTTAGAATATGTGTTCAAGATATGTGTAATAAAAAAATTGAATTCAAAGTAATTGTACATGTCTAGAAATTAGACCAATTATCCTTCACATAAGCAATTTTTTTGAATGAATTCATACTTATTAAATAATTGTCATAGATCATGAACCATGGTAACACCACTTATGTTAGTGGCCTTAAACAACCCAATTTAGTTTCATGTGTTTAGGCTCCAAATTGCTTGAATAAAACTTATGTGACATGATAGTGCAAACATATTGTGTGCCCCTTCTCACATCCAAAGTTGTAAGGTGTAAGTTGTTAAAGCACATGTCACCAATGCATGTTATGGTATGTAATTTACCAAAAACATTTGCATTAAAACAAACAAAACTTCTCTTTAACAAATATTTTCAGGATAGGAACGCCACCTTTAGGCATATTTTCTATGCCAACCAATGTAACCATATGGATTGCATGATCTTCAGAGGCAAGAAAACCCTTGATTACAAATGATAAAGAAACCCTTTTGTGTGTGATTTAAAAATAAATAGATTAGTAATAGAAAAAAACTAGAGATGGCATTCAATGTTACATGTGGGTTTTTGTAGGTGGCTAGTTCTTGTTTGGAAGATCCTTTATGACAACTATCTACATTTTCAACATAAGGTAAAACTATGGTAAAATAAACCAAAAAACTAATTTTACAAATCCAATAAAAATGAAACAACTTTTGACATGAACATAAGAAAGTAGATTCAAAATATGTTTAAATTTCAGTAACATATTATGATAAATTAGATATAAAGTGTGTGAAACTTTAGTATAATAAACTAAGTAAATAGCAAGTATGTTTGAAACCAAAATCAATGTGGTGTTCAAAGCTACTTATACATTATAAGTTGTATATTTATTCACATTTAATTCTAATATACAAAAATTGAAAGTACACAAATGTTTTTGCTAACTTCAGTAACTTAAAATAGACAAAATGCAATATTTCATCTACTTGAAACCCATTTTGAAAAGAAAGATGATCTACTTGCATCTATTTACATTTTAAAAATCTACTTGAATGCATGTTAAGCTTAGGATTTTTCAATCATTGTCATAAAGTCAAACATGTTTATATTCATCATTTAAAATCAATAATATTTTAAAGATTAATATATCAAGGCTTATTCTATGGTTATTTTCCATTTATGCTATCAAGGATCAAATTTATTCATTTTACCTTGTTTCACCCCATACATTTAAAATAATATTGTGTGCTCCATCATTGTATTTTTTCATGGTTGTTATGACATTGGCTTTTTGGTAACTAATCAAACCTTTGTGGCACTTGGTTCATAAAACTAAAATTTTAAAGTCCACACATCTTGCAATGGAAGATACATGCATCTCATTATTCAATTATGCTAAAGGTTTGCAATTTGATTATTGTTCACCTTGTAAAATGCCCATGTGGTTTGTAAAGCTTCCATGTAATAGTGTGTTTTTTCAAGTTTTCCATATGCATGTTTAATAACAAGTTCAAAACATTGTTTTCCACTATCATGCACCATTCACAATTTTTTTATGCTACTACTATTGGTACATTTTACCAAACCAAATGAAGGAATAAAATTAACTTGGTTACAATATACAAGATCCATGTTTGTGGGATTTGAAAAACCCATGCTGCTTATGATTATGAAATAGTTTGGGAACCAAAAATAGAAGGTCAACAAAATAATGCAATAATGAAACGAAAAAAAACTCTAATGCCTTAAAGCTCTAAATTTGAATTCCAAATTTCTTTTTCCACACTCAAGTGAAAATTATGGTGAAAACATAATACAAATCCCACAACAATAATGAAATTATTAAAAAACTTTGATTTTTCAAGCTTTGTTTTTTTTTTAATTTTTAAGTTTTTTTCCTTAAACCTAAACCCTCCCTTTGATGCACCCCTAGGTTTGTCAAGTGGTATCAAGGGTAAAAAATATGTTGATTCTTTATTTTGCACCATTATGTACAGTTAAGGCATGCTCCTTAACAACCACTAGGAAAGAGGGTGTGGGAGTTTTGGGACGAGATTATGACAAACTCACAAGCTTAAGTTCAAAGTCAAGTTTATTTACACATCAAAAAAGAAGGTACATATTACAAATTAAAGCCAAAATGGTGCATGGATCAAGTCATAGAAAACACACTTTCACATGATTCACCATGGCCTAAACTTGGGAGGAATCACCATTTCTTTACTTATATTATACTTCGATCATTAATAGTGAAAACTACATAAAAGTGGTAGACATTTTTGGGAGTTTTGAAAATTCTCAATTTTGGCAAGTTATGTGTCTTGTAACTTTGCAAGCTCACAATTATCGCATATGGATTTTGATTCAAAAATATTCAAAGGAAAAGTTAATAATCTTTGAAGAAAGTTTTCCAAGGTTGAATCACATGCTCTAATCAAAGGTCATTTGACCTTTCAATTAGATGTTTTAACAATCATGGTGAATTACTAATTAAACTTTTGACCATTCTTTTTGCCATAACTTGTGCTTTAAATCTTTAAATGGGGAATGCATTCCATTTTGGATATTTAATTTTCAAAACCTTATCAATGATTTCTAAAAATCCAATTTAGACAAGGGTTTGGTCTTTTAAACCTTGCTCCAAAAAAATTAAAACATTGCAAAATTTCAACTTTCAAATTGAAAATCCACTTGGAAGTGTTGGTATTGACTTTCCCATGTTGTGAGAATGTGCTTGAGTCTCAAAACACTATCATGACCCATTTCCTTGGTCATGCCTAAATCCTTGTTGTTAATTCCACAATCTACGACTTGAAAAGCTCCAACTTCCATTGGAAGTTCCATTAAAAGAACTAATTTTTCGAGAAGGACAAAAATATTGAATAATAAACAATTAAGTTTAACAACTTGGGATTGGGAGTCCCAATAATAAAATTGGTACGAAATACAAGGTGGTAGCTTACCAAGTTTTAAAAATTCCAAAGAGGATATTTTGCTCGAGAAATAATACAAAAATGACACAAATAATGTAAAAACCATAATTGTGAGCATTGCCATTACTATTGTCATTTTGTCTATTACTTGCCAACTATTGCCTTTGGTTCTACAAGGTTGCAACAATGTTTCCATTGCTATAAAAGGTCATTTACCTTGTTGTAGATGCCTTGGTTCTAGCCCAATAGAAGGTAGTTTACCCTCCTACAACCCTATATCCATAGAGCAAAATAGGATTGTTTTTAACTGCGTTTCAAAAGAAGAAAGGAAAAAAACGTCTAACAAATTTTTTTCACATCAACATACAAGCTTTCTACTCCACAATCCAAACATACATAAAGAGGATCTCACATTACAACCTCTTCTAACAACTCTTCTATATATGTTTTTAAAAAATTCCTCCAAAATTGCACTATATAATGAAATAAAGAAAACCCCTTCAAAAGGTTTCCATCCACCACCCCAAATCACATCTTTTCTTGCTCAAATCTTAATCTTTTCATAAGTTAAAATTAGGATCACTAAATCTAATAGTTTCACTACCTACATAACTAAAGAGTGATAAATTATTATCACCTATCACTCATAACAAGAAGTTGCCAAGATACCATCTAGATCTATAATTTTTATGTTAAGTTGCCCTTTAACACTTGGTCACAGGCTCAAGGCTAGGGTCACAAAATCTTTTTATGAAGGCTATGGCAAAAGCACACCAAAATCACACATTGATAATGAAGTGAAAGAAAGCTTTTGAAGTTTTGTTCAAGATCTCTCTTTTATTCCATAAAACATTTTAATCTATATCTTGTGCATATTTTATAGGTCCAAATTCAATTAAACTATCTATTGATTATACTTCATCCAAAGTCCTTTGTATGTTAGTACTATTATCGGAGATGGCCCTTTTCCCCTTTGTCAAAATCAATACTCATTCCCACTCATCCTTTGCTTTTGGTCAATTTTTGGGCTTGTTATAATTTTGGTCATGACAAGTTCATGACAAGTTACAACGTAAATCAAAGAACTATTAATGAAATTCTAAATTGGAACTTGAATTAAAATTGAAAATTTTAACAAATGAAATTTTAATTGTCATTTTCTGAACCATCTATCTTGTTTCCTTAAAGGGGTTGTGGGAGAATGATCCTTTGATCCTCTTCATTCCCATTTCACAAGTAGCATCACAAGGCATTGTGTTTTCACCTAAATTGAGTGCATTTGCCAAGAGTTGGACAATAGTAGTGTTAAAAAAGCCATAAATACAACCTAATCCTTGAGTTTATTCAACTATTCTGCGGATGAACCTAGGTTTATAACATATATTTCTTCTTAAAAGTTATGAGTCCCAACTTCTATTGCTGGAAAGAGAGCTAACCCGTGCAGGTTGAAATGCATGAGAAAGGACACATAATTATTATTTTTTTATTTCTTCAATGAATTAACATGTAACATTATTTGGATATGCAAATTTCCCTAATGTTAAGGGTGTACATCTAGTGGTCAATTGCATGCCCCTTGGTCATGCTGATGCCCAACCATAGTTCTTCACACCATTGTGCAAATATCCAAAAAAGAAGCACATGGACTACTCAGAAGCATGCAAGGTCCTTGTTAATTGTCGTGTAAGAGGCCATAAATTATTCGAAAACATTTTCAAATGGTAGCTGGCCAATGGTTAGTCATTGACAATTGAGCTTAAGGCGCACTTCTACTTTTGAAAACTTGAACTAAAACTGACATCTATTAAGCACACTTTGAAGGTCATAACATAACAACCATCTCAGTTGCTCTGCGTGTAAATAATGAAAAGGGTTAACAGGCAACGTGTTCACATGACTATCTAAGTAGCCAACAAAAAGTGCCAATGAGTAGCCAAGTAAGAAACATGAAACATAGTTTCTTAATATTTAAATTTCAGCCTCATGTAGCATGAATGTGGAACGTTGTTGTGTTCCTTAGTTAGGCCAAGACTATCTGCACCTCCCCATAAAACAAATGCTGACTCCTGCGCAAGTTTCCTAGGGTTCCATTCAATCAAGTTAGTGGCACCAACATGCTCGTGCACATGGTCAAGTGTTTGTGTGAAACCAAAGACATGGGTATCATCAATATTGTGTGCATGTGAATTTTTTTTTCCATACGTGTAATTACACATAATTGTTAACTTCATATTTATTTTTATCTAAAGTTATCATCTTCTACTTCTGTGGAGTTTTGCGAGATTAAAGTTCGTATAACCCCCAAAATTTCACGCCATTGCTATCCCATACATGCATTTGAACGTTACTGCACACCAATGGCCTTTTAAGACCCCCATGGTGAATTCAGTCAAGGCTAGCTTGAAAGGGTTATTCTCAAGCTTCAAAGAGCCATAAAAACAAACCCCCATCCCATCATCCCACTTATGCCCCACCCCCCAAAGAAAGAACCAAAAAAAGATGTTTGGGTCCTTGCGTTAGGTGGCTTGTGAAAATTGGGTCAACTTGAATTGAAGAATGAATTTCAGCATGCCTACAATTAGCATCAAAGTTGACCCAATTTTAAAGACTATGTCCAATGAAGATCCCCCCGCCCACGCCCCCCAAGATGTTTGAGTCCCTTTGTTGTGAAAATTGGGTCAACTTGAATGGAAGAATGAATTTCAGCATCTCTAAAATTAGGATAAATACAAATTAGGGCCACTTTAGATGAAGGTCTAAGGTTCAGTCTCCAATGAAATAGAGCAATACTATTGGCTGAGAACTGTAAATTGGTCCCATGGCCTTTAGACAAGGGTCCAAGACCAAAAAAGAGGCAAATCAAGACTAAACCTACATGACACCATTTTGGAGGGAAAATCAATTGGTCCAAACCAAAAAGAAAAAAGAGCTCAGAGGAGAGCTCATGATTTGAAAATGCAAGATGCAATCTAGGGTCCAACTCAAGGATTCAATTGATGAAACCCTGGCAAACTCCATTACACAAAACACCCAGCACAAGGGGAAAAGGAGGAACAAAGAGAGGATCCAAGTCTGAGCCAGAAGAGCAAAACCCAAAGTTGGTCACTAAGGGGCAAAGGAACAAATCATGTTCCAAAGCCCCCAACCAAACTATTTGCTTCAAATGAGTCCAAATTGGTTCCTAGGAATTTGGACGTTGGACCCTCATCTAAAGTGGGTCCAAGTTGTTTGAACCCTTCTTAAACAACCTGAAATTTCTGTCTCTTTTGTACCAAAAAATATTTATATAGGGTTCAACTAATTTCGTAGGAAATGAACTTTATAATTATTTAAATGTAAAATATGTTGCTTATAACTGATTATGAGAATATGCCTAATATATATATATTAAGTATTCTCAATTTTAACAAAATATTACTTTAATATTCTATTATTTCATAGCATAGTGAAAAAAAATTCCTTTATCTTAGGCGTTTCATAAAATATGCAAAGAGCATCTGCCCTTAGAGGGGTAGCCATGTGGAGTTAGCAATTCGGAGTTGTGGAGTTGGCGATTTAATGATGTGAATTGGGAAGAGTGCGATAAAGTGGATGTGGACTTGGCAAAGTAGAAAAACTCAACTTGGCAAAATAGCTGAATAAGAAAAATCAACGTGGCAAAATAGACAAAATGAAGGATGATCATGTTTGTGAAAGTTTCTAGCAACTTTGGAGATCTTATTCCAATTTTTCCATCATGCTAAGAGTCACTTGAGTTGAGGCTGTGTTCCAGTCTACCTACCTCCTCATCCAATGTACCACCTTCTATGATGGAAATGACACACAAGACAGCTGTGGTTCGACAACCATGCAGTTGTCTCATGCACGATAGGACATGATTAGCACATATTTGAAGTATCTTGTTTCCAGTGTTTCTAAGATCCATCTCAGAACATCAGCAGTAAGTTATTTGGGCACTGGCCCAAGCATCATGATGATGCCTGGGTAGAGGGTCAATATGAGTTTTTAAGTTTCAAACATGCAATTGAGGAAGTACCTCTCAAAAGGACTGAGCAAATTGAAGGCTCAGCCAACTTTCCAAATTTTAACATCTTGCTCAAATAATTTGCTGCAGTCTCCTGAGGTGAATCTTTACAACTTCGTAGGCCAAATTGATCAAAGTTAGCCAACAAACGACAAAGAATTGAAACTAACTGTCCACACATTTGATGAGCAGAATTAGACATAGGCAGAGAGGGACCCGAACTAAGGAGGACTGACAGGACTAATGGGAAATCAATTGTTCAATCGGTATGCAAGGAACTTTTACCGAATGGCAAGAGACTTGCCATTGGGACTTTTCAAAAATACAACTTGGAAAACCAATTATGTGACATTTTCAAGCCCACTATCTTGGTGAACACAAATCCAAAAGAAAGAAAAAAGCTCTACTTAAATATTCTAAATCCTACAAATCTTGGGTGAAGGGTCTGTCGTATGGGGCTTAGTACAGCAGACAATGGAAACTAAAGTCAGTTTTGGGGTAGGGATTAGTACAACAGACAAACAGAATCAAAGTCAGTTTCGAAGTGTTATCATTCCCTATTAGAGAAACATCCTCACTTTACTGGAAAATTTATAGAAGTCAAATATGCATTTGCATTGCTTTGTCGGGCATTAACAAATTGTACCTCCCATTGTTGCATGAGTTCAACATGGGCCCTTTAGCGCGAATAACGTTTGTTAAGATATTATGTGGCACAAACATAATGCAAATCGTTGAACCTTGGGTCTCTGGTACATCAAGTTGGCAAGCTTCCAGTGGTCAATCCCAAATTTGGTGCATGGAATTCGCATGTTTTAGTCATCAGAGTGTAGTCCCAATTGCATGGCCTGATGATACCTACTTATCGGTAAAACAGTGAGGCCACATTAAAGGACCATTTGCAATTGGACTCTTGTCCATCTCCACCTCCATAATTGTTTAAAATAGATCCGCAAGATAGGAAAAGATTTGCTAGCAGAAATTTAGGTGTGTACAACTGTTAGATTCATAGGAATCTAAGTAAAATAATTAAACATTAACAGTACTTGTATATAAACATGCAATTAATTCTATTGTGAGCTGTAGGCTTAGGTGAGCTGAGTGAACCTCTAATGTAGATCATGATTTAGGCCCACTTTAGACGAGGGTTGAGGGTCCAATTTCCTAAGAACCAATTTGGACTGATTTGAAGCAAATTGAATCCTTGAGTTGGACTCTACCTTGGTCCCTAGCCTGATTCTTGGTTCTTCAAATCAGGAGCTCTCCTTTCAGCAGTGTTTTTTTGGTCCCAACCAATTGATTTTCACTCCAAAACAGGTGCCATGTAGGTTTAGCCTCAATTTGCCACTTTTTGGTTTTGGACCCTTGTCTAAAGGCCTTGGGATCAATTTAAAGGTTTTGACCAATAAGATTGCTTGAATTCATTGATCCGTGGACCTTGGACCCTTGTCTAAAGTCGCCCTTAGGATATAGGGAATTCGCAATCATTCAAGAGAAGGTCAGAAAGAGATATCAGCAGTATTCATCTTTTAAGTTTGTATAATGTGAGATAAATGTTAATGGACTCTGATCATTGCCCTATTCAATGTTTATGCGTCCCTCCTATGAGCAACTTAGGTGTGTAAAAATGAGGGACTACAGTGATGTAAACAATTGAGTAGTAATTGGGTAGAATTTTTCTGTCTACTAGCTATGTACTGACAAGTTGGAGAATGATCTGGTCAAAGGGGTAAATGTTTTTGTTGTCAGCTACTAGAGGTAATTTGAAGGTCTAATTTTTGACGTTTAATTTCTTTTCAGTTAGCTTCTCACCAGTGATTTTTTGTTTTGTTTTTTTCAATGTTGCTCAATTGGCCCCCATCTATCTTCTAGGTTTGGGGGATTGATGTGACAGAGTGTCGAGTGAAAACATTGCTCACATGGATATATAAGTGTTTTGATCGCATTTTTATGGTGATAGTTTTAGTTTAATGTTTGAGCTATGTGGTTACATGGACATGTTACATGTAGATGCAAGGTTGTGAGGAGTGTGAAAGTTATAACAATCTGGCAACTTTTTATTGTGCCAATGAACAATTTGGTGAATGCAAAAATTGTACTAGTAAGTGATATGGTGATTTGACTAAGATCCAAATAGAACTCATTTTGGAATGTTATGTTCAACACTAGACATTGACTACAAACATTCAAAAAATTGCACATATAATCAAAGATTGTTTTGGGAACACATATGGTAGTGAATGTTTTGGCATTCATATAGCACACCCATCAATTGACGTGAAAGTGCACAAACTTGACCATTACATAAAATAATTTCCCACCATTTTTAACATTTGGGTTCAAATGTGTGAATGATCTATGGGTGAGATATTAAATCGAGGCTATAGTTATAGATTAATGGTTGATAATGACCAACCATCATTTCTAACATTCAACAAAATGGACCACAAAATGGCAATTAATTTGTGATTGGGGCAATTATGAGTTTAAGGTGGCATAACAATTGGTCATACCTTGCAATTATTTGAATTACATACAAAATGGAGAAATTTGTTATCTTGGAAGATACCCCAAAATGATCAACCCCTTGTTCAATATCATTGGTTTTCAAGTTGTTGTTTTGTACCATCAAAATTTGATAAAGTTGTTGAAAATGAGCAGGACCAACTTACCATGTTTATTCTTACCCAAACAACCTTTTTCTCATCAAGTTTTGCAACAAAAGTTCCTTACTATTGCAAAATTGCAAGATTCAATAACCTAATTACTATCAAATTAAAAAAGGAAAAAAGATGAAAACATGTGAAAATAGGACATGTCTTATGTTTATCTATTATCTTGCACTAACTACCATCCTACAACACCTACTGTCGTGCAATAATTATTGTCATGTTTTACCTACCATCATTTATAGACTCAAAAGATGAGCTATAGTGTTTGCAAACCTCTTGTAATTATTGCCTACCATCTATAACATCAATTTGTTTTCTACAACCTTTAAATCTAGTGGTTATTTTCATGTTACTACTCTCTAGTGGTTGTTACCCTCCTGCAATAGCCTTACCATCATACTCCCATAAGAAGTATAGAAATTAATTTCATTGCAAAAAAAAAACAATCAAACTAAGAAACTAATATTGTATATCAACTTAGAAGGAGCTACTTTCTTTATCTTCTTAGAAGTCAATCCAAACAAGAAACAATAATGCACTTGATTCTAAACAACCTTCAACCATTTTCCATTACACAACACCAAGTACAATCTTTTTCAATTTTGGATTCGACACTCACACAATGTTACACACAAGAATGATAAAATGTTAATGGTAATCAAAACAATGTCATCCTTCCTTTATCAATTTCATTCCAAATATAAAGTGACGAGTATTCTCAAAATCTTGAACACATAACCATACCCAAGATCATTTTAATATGCATTCATAAAAATTTCATGTAAGATTTTTCCAATTTTTAGAAGAACTAGTGCAAAGTTACCTTATATGTCTTGCTTCTTTCGTCAATATTGCTTGTTGGTCGATTGTACTCAATCCATATTTTACATGCATGGATTAGGCTCTCCCTATATGTTATGGATGTGTCCTTAATTGCCCTGGTGCTATTAAGCAAAAATGACATCTTGCATAACTTCACAAGATCTTGAAACCACACAACAATTATTTGAAAAGAAGAATAATCATTCTTGATTTTCTTTGATAGATATGGTAATTCAAGGATCTCATGCAAGACAATAGAAAGCTCCATGTGAGTATATAGTTTGGATTTTGACATCAATGACATTCGTCACAAATTTCAAGCAATAAAATTGTTCATTTGCCTTCACTACTAGGAGATGCGGCCCAAGTTCACTAGGCATTTCACTAGGATTTTGAGTGAACTAGGACAAATTCACTGTATGAAATCATGGTAAAACATGTTAACCCCTAGTGACCAGGGACCGGTCGAGAGGATAGGTCAATTAAGCTAGTGAAA
>Ga0209208_10004559_pt1 | contig 19598 bp, 14 predicted proteins | sample S1TSphfallax_3_FD_187694 | JGI IMG/M metagenome (GOLD analysis project Ga0209208, IMG submission 187694) | Host-associated microbial communities from peat moss isolated from Minnesota, USA - S1T2_Fd - Sphagnum fallax MG (SPAdes) (version 2) | ecosystem: Host-associated > Plants > Peat moss >... | reverse complement strand
GCCCTCAGTTGTGAGACCACATCAGGTCAGGAAGGATTCTGAAATGCTGTACCTCTAGGTTCCTAGTTTGAAAAGACCTAGATTACAATATGTGATTGCATGGATACATTCTACAATCTTCAGGTTTGGTGAGCGATCAATGTGGCATTCAATTAGTGAGTTTTTTTAAGATGTTAGCACTTGGTGCTTGAACCTTGTCTTTGTTCATAATGATTTTGTCCTGGTGATATCCACATCCCTTGGCCCATCCATGTCAGCACCTGTTTTGTTCTTCTTTCTTTGTGGATTTGAATTTGACCAGGAAGGAAGCTGCAACCAACCTTAGACTTTCGGAACCCCCAACAAAGGTATCATGACTTGATTGCACCTCAGTTCCAATTATTCATGTCCTTTTTGTGTTGTTGGTTTTCCTGTGGATGTGTAATTTCTCCATCTCTATGACTATGCAGTAGGTACTCAATGCAATTGTTTGATACTTCTGAATTTATGAATGTACATTTGGCTTGTGTTTAGTCTCATTACTAATTATTGAGCACTGACTTTCAAGGATTGAGTAGAAATCAGCATATTGCAGCAGGTTGATGATTGAAGAAAATTCGAAGAGGCAACCAGTCTGCTCCCAATCAAACAAGACCACCCTATGAAATCATTTCTTTGCAAGTACTGAGAAATGCTCCATACTTATGATTTAAGACAACCTGAAACGAACTGAGAGATGACCCAGTAATAAGGTTATGGATACTTCAGATCTGATAACATCAAATCGACCAGTTAGTAATCATGAGAAAGAGGAAACCCAACCAAAGAAAAGAGAAAATCCAGATCAAGAAAAAAACTGAGGCACAAGATACACACTGTTGTTTGAACGACAGCAATGGATACACAAGATGCACCCTATAAAAGGCACTGCAGATAGAAGTCTTGTAGGGGTCTCAAAAGTCTGTAACTCTCAGAATACATCAACTTTTGAGTCTGTTCCAGAATGAACAAACTCATTAGTATCATACTGAGGTCTGCAGCAGAACGGTAAAGAGTATGGTACCCTAGAATTAGCAGCAAGAGCTGCAGCTGGTGATGGGTGTGCATATGCATGGGATATGGTGAGCTTGTGATGATTCGTAAGTATCTGCTCTGAAATTGCTTTGATTTGGACTCTATGATTAGTGATAGTCTGGTGTGTTCAACCAATTGAGGTCCCAAATATGTACTTATTGAGAGTGGCACACCCATGGTATAACTGGTTGCCTTCAAGATTTTCGTCCCCAGGTTGAAACTTTTGGGTGCACTGCAGCTCTTCACCAGCAAGCATCTTCAATGACTGTTTTTTGAAAAAATTGCTTAGATTATGTTTTCCATTATTGTGGCTCTGCAGTGTATGATGAAGAAAGTTGCATGGTTGCACAGGAAACAGGCAAGAATACAATGGTGTGTCAGGGCCACTATGATTATTTGCACTGTATTGCTTCTCGGCCATCCCACAATCAGGTGCATCATCCTATCACTCTATTGATTGGGGAGTGGGTGGGGGGTGTTTCTTCTGTGCAATCAAGCCAGACAGCCTTATACTTTGATCATAATGCTTGGCATGGAGTCATTTACTAACCAACCTTCTGGCTTTGCAGATAATCACTGGATCTGAGGATGGGACTGCCAGAATTTGAGGCAAGTTTTGTTGAGCTCCTTCTTGTCTATTTCTAGCTTTATGAATGGGCCAAGAGAAAGGAAAGAGCAAGCAAGAGGAAGCCATAGGTGGCAAATGTTAGTGATAGCATTTTAATTAGATGTTTCTTTTGTAGGTGTAAATTTCTTCTCTTTGAAATCTTGCTCCCACAAAATTATCAACAAGGGATGTTCACATTCTCCTCTGTGGTGGAGGCAGATTGTCGGAGTGGTGAATGTGTAGCAGCATTGGACCCATGGAATGCAGTGAAGATCAGCAAAACGCCTATGGCGAAGTTGCCATGGATTAGTTGTTTGTCCCTTGATGCAGGTGAGAATTGGCTGGTAGGTTCACACATACAGGTGGCCAGTATAAAAAGTCTGGGTCTGACTCTGGTTATCTGATGCTTCTGTTGATTCAAGGGCACATTAGCAAGTGTTAAGGGTAACATAGGATCAACATTTGTATTCCCTAACCAAACTGGTATCAGCTTGTAATCTAAGGGCTAGCTTTGGGTCCTAAATACTCTTGATAGGATCTAGATGTTAGTTTTTGAGCACCTGTAAACTGTTTACTCTTGAGTTGAAAGAAAGCATTAGCTTGCCAATACTGAGAATCTGATTTTGAATGTCAGTGAGTTGACTGATTATTTACAGTCAATATGGTTGTCTCCCAAAAATGAATGATTAGAAAAGGTTTGGGTGCAGGTTTGTGGGAATGGTGGGCACTGTGTGACTCTTTGGAGCCTGCCAGGCCTGGATTGTGTGACATGTATCTGCATGCGTGCAACACCTCGAGCTGTCACTATTGCAAATGACCAGGTGCTCTTTGCACACCAGCCAACTGTGGCCTGGTTTGTTTGCAATTTTGTTAACAATCCTTTTGTCATCTAGTGACCATTGATGACAGTAGCTATCACTTAGTAATTTTACTTTCTATGGTTAGTGGCATAAGATCTGGGAGTGATGGATGCAGACCATGGTTGCTACTCAACCTAATGCAGCTTGAAATTGTCTTCCATGTGGCTGTTTGTACTTGTCATTTTTGTTTATACGTGTGCAGATTTTGACAATGGGAACACAACCCATCTTGTCAAGATGGAGTTTTGGGGGCACCTTACTATCCCAGGCTGTGTGTGCCCCACTGTCTGCCTTCTCTGTCTCTGTGCATCCATCCGGGGTAACACATTTGTCTTGCCTTTCATGATGTGTGGCTTAGACATTCATGTACCATTGTTTGGGCTTGTAATTTTTCTGTGTTACACTTTAGTAATCCATTAAGAGCAGTATGAGAAATGCATACACTTGTTGCGACATGATAAATTATCATGAGCTTGCAACATCCATTTTTTGTTCTTAAACAGTTGGGGGATCTTTCTGTGCAGTTAACAGCAGTAGCTGGCTATGGAGGATTGGTGGACATAACTTCAGAGTTTGGGAGCCATCTCCGCACCTTCTGCTGTGGTTAATTGTGTCTCCTACAAGAGTTTCAAGCTAATAACAAGCTGTTGGGTGCTCACATTACTTGTTGGTACGGGTTGCTTCTACAATTTATCATTAGTTGTGTACAGGTGAGTTTTAACAACCTAGTTTGTTTGATATTTCATTAACATTGAAGCATTAACTACTATGTAAAATACAATTAATTTTTCTGTTAGGAGGTAAGCAAGAATGCTTGAGATTTTGATGAATTATGATAGTGTAAAGTAAATGCCCCATGCAAATTTCCTGGTATAGAGTATTCACCTTAAGTCAGTAATGATGTATTAATAGTTTTTCTTTGAGCAACAAATGGCCTAACCTGTTGATAGTTGTATGTTGATTCTGAAGGTGGCACGAGAATGTGATCAAGCTTTCCAAGAGGTTCATGACTTGCCTCAATCAATGCTTAGTCTGGAGAGCTATGTGAAGAGGGTAGAAACATTGGTAACCTCAGAAGGAAGTGATGCAGCTCCTCAATATGTGGGAGTTTGGGGCATGCCTGGTGTTGGGAAAACTCTTGTTCTTGAAACACTGTATGGGAGCGCAAAGATATATGGCCATTTTCAAGGAGCGAAGTTCATTTGGGGCACAGTGGGGTAAATTCCTGACATAATGGCCGTATCGGAGCCTAAGTGAAGAAGTGGGTCTCAAACCAGAATTGAATGCAAATGCAGAGGATTACAAGCTCAAATTACACTCTGAGTTTAGATGGAAAGAGTGTTCCTGGTTTTGGATGATGTTTGGCAAGACAAAACATTTGATTCACTTGACTTAGCAAAGGGAAAAGGAAGTGTCACATTGTTAAGCACTGGAAACCTGTCTTTATTGGAAGGAGTAAGTCCAGATATAAGCCAAGGGCATATGACTCCTCTTTCAAAGGAGGATAGTTGGAGCCTCTTTTGTATGCATGCATTCAGAGCACCATCCAATATTCCATGTGAATTAGAGGCATTGGCACAGTCCATGGCTGAGGACTGCCAAGGTCTTCCGTTAGCTCAGAAAGTTACAGGCACAGCAACGTTCGGAAATACGTCAACTGGATTTGAATGGGAGCCACTACTAAAGAATCTAAGGCAATCACGCATGGAAGTGGAAGTTATTTAGGACTGCCTGTGGCTAGGATTCGGGCTAGCCGGTGGCTAGGGTTAGAGATAGGCGGCGACTAAGGTTCGGATTACGAGGCAGTTAGGGTTAGGCGAAGTCTATGGTTACGCTTACACGACGGCAAGGACACGATCGACGGCGGCGAGGGTTGGGGTTAGAGAGTGGCTAGGTTACGGTTAGGTGGCAGCTAAGGTTACGATCAGGCGGCGACTAGGGTTAGGGTTAGAGAGCAACAAGGTTCGCATTATGCGGCGGCCAGGGTTACCATCAGGAGGCGGCTAGGATACTATATATATCCGACGGATTCTACGTCTTTCTTTTTTCTTACTACTAATGCATTTCAAGCGCATACGAAGTTTAGGTAGTTTTAGCGAGATATACTTCTGTAATTGTAGTACTCGAAGCCGGTCATCGTCTAGCTAGTGATTTCCATTATTTCTTTTTATGAGTCGTTACTTTGTTTTTCGTTGGTTCAGGTTTCCAATAGTTGAGAACAATACTTTGCTGTCGCAAGAAGGCTCTGTGCCCCGTATGCACGAGCTATTTGAAGGAGATTTGTCCCCTTTGGAAGTGTTTTTTGAATTTGTATCGGTTTTGAATCAATTCCGATCAATTCTACGAAAGATTGTATTCTATAAATCTTTCAAGGTCTCACAGCGTTTAACGCTTCCCCGAGATGTATTCGTAAGTGAAATTTCCCCTGTTGAGCAGTAAGATGTATTTTTTGTCTGGAGTATCGTTAGCTTTCTAGGCTATTTTAGTTCTAATTTCATCGCAAATATTTTTCTTTTTTTCCGGTTTCGTTCTCCTTCTTTTTGTCGCTGAATTGTCTTACAGGTAGTATGCATTTATGAAGAATTGTTGCGTGTTATAAAGCTTTTTCTGCAAATCGGAGATTAGGGTTTATTTCGGTTTGAAAAACGCACTTTTGTCTTGCTGTTTTGTTTTAGTGTCCAGCTTGGGAGCTTATAGCAAGACTATTGGTGAAGTTTCGCGAAGGTTTAGTGAACCTTTTATATCAATTGTCGTGTGGAATGTGCTGGAAATTTGGTATTGTTTCCGTCCTGACTTGCTTGTGGACGTGGAATCTATTAGGGTGAAATTTTTGAAGCGGTTGTTTTCAATTCCTTTTCTGTTTCCCATGCGAGAGTCCTCCAGTGTCGGTATCCGAGACTAACTGTGGCCTGTATCTATTAGGCAATATGCATTTCCCTGTCATGCTAAACCTTGCCGGCCACTTAATTGCTTTCACATCTCAAATAATGTAAATGGTACGTTGAATCATACAGTGATGTATTTGATTTAATGTCAATAGAGTGCTGTTCAACTAGCGGGATTAGAGAACGGATCAAGTGATTTCCGATGTGACTTGCAAAGTCCTACAGCCTGACTTGCTGTATTGCTTTGGACTAGCTGTATGAAACGTCCTCTATGGGTGAAAGTTTTGCGTTATCATGAGTGCGTTCGGAAAAGAATGTTGTTAAATTCTTCACCTCGTGATTTGCAATCGTTCTGGTAGAAATGCGTCTATTTCTCTTCGGTAATGATTTCTTAATTCCTCACTGTTCTTGGCTTAGGGTACGGTTGTTGTGGAGCTCTTATGTAGATGATTGTTTGTCCGAAAGTAAGCATTTGAATATTAGGTTTAATGATTAGCAACTTTTGATCACATTTGTGCTATTCTTTGGCAAACAATGGCTACTAGTAATTCCAGCGTACTACGGTATTCAGGGGTTTCTACCCTGGTTGTTGAAAGCAAAATGGATGCGTAATGGCGACATTTGTATTGTACTTCCCGACATGGTGTTATTTAGCTGCGAATGCAGTGAAGAATGAACAGCCTCTCTTATATTGTTAGAGAGCTAGTTTTGTTTGAATCACTCTCGGCTCTCGAATGTGAAGTTGAATGCTGGCTACCAAGTCGTTGCACTATTTATAAGAGTTTTCGTGCCGTCGATTTAATTTTAACCGATAACGCATTTTGTTCAACATGGACGCTAGTTCTGTGAGTTTCTTTCGCCTGCCAGATTGTTCCAGTGTGCAAGTCTTTTGTTTAAATTGCCCTTTTTATGATATTCACATGTCGTTATCCTGTGCAATTGCTGTGATTTGGATTTTGTATATTGTACAATATTTTGACTGGAATCTCTGTGGCAGAGTGATTGGCCACTGCATCAGCTATGGCCGCCTTCTGGAGACAGTCGAAGGATTGACATGGATATTGTGTTGTTCCATGGGCTCCAAGTAACTCCAAATGATATGTATCATGCATGGACGAGTACATGGACACAACGAGGTCACGATAATGTATGTTGGCCTCGAGAATGGTTGCCGTGTGATTTGGGGGAAGCTGTTCGGATTTTTTCCGTGTCATACGATGCACATGTGCTAACATCCTCTCACAATCACGTATCAGAGATTGCGGATAACCTATTCCATAATTTTGTGGATCGTAGGTACAGAGTCACCTTTGTTCCTTTCTCAAAATTACATCTCTCAATTTGTAAAAAATTTGTTTACCTATCAGTATTGCTATGTAGTGGAACATATATGGTCATGTGCTATATTTTCTGGGCTTGGTTATGAAGTGTAAGCTTGTTCTTCTATCTTAAGATATCTGGAGAAGAGTTTGATGACGTCTTTTGCGAATATTGCAGTCACATGAATGTAGTGAATTAAGCTTTCCCTGAATAATTATTAGTTATCATAGTAACTGATAATTTTTTGTGCAGGTATGAATGGAAACGTCCTATTGTCTTAATAGGTCATAGTTTTGGAGGCCTGGTGTTGAAGAGTGTTCTTGTTAAATTGAAGAAAGAATCAACCATCGGAAGTCCTAGCGATTCTTTGTCGAAATCTATGTCTCGGAGTGCGAAAATGTTTTTGAAGAATGTGAGAGGGGTGGCTTTCTATGCCGTTCCACACACTGGGTCAACCAATATTTCTGCATATGTGAACAAGTTGCTGACATGTAAGAACAGACATCATGGGGAAATAATGGCGAATATTGAACCCAACAGACGAGATATGACCCAGTTATCCGTTGATTTTGAGCAAATCGTCACCGAAAACAAAATCAATATACGTGCTTTTTCTGAGGGAAAGGCAATGGAGCAATTGGTACGCATGTGTTGGTTTTAATGTGGTTTGTGTAATTCAATGTCGTGATGGTTTGATTGTGCTCGTTGCTGACATAATAATTGGTCTAGGGAATTTTGGTGGAGTTTGCCTCGGCGCAACAATTAGCGCGAAATAATTGTTACAAGGTTGAGGATGCCAATCATATAGAGGTGTGCAAGCCCCCAAGTAAAGACCATCCCAGCTACCAGTTGCTTCTACAATTAATAATAATTTGTGGGAAGGTAAGTTTCGATGAGTTAAATATTTCATTAACATGGAAGTATTTTTTAATACGTGACATTTTGAAGAATTGTGATTGTGTAAATCAATTGTAAATTGTCGTATGCTAATTACCTGGTTCAGTATTGATGTATTAGTATTCTTTCTTTGAGTGACAAATCAACTAACCTATTGATACTTGTATGTTGGATGTAAAGGTGTCAAGAGAATTTGAGCAAGCTCAACAAGAGGTTCATGACTTGCGTCAATCAACTTTTGGTCTTGATAGTTATGTGGAGGAGGTTGAAACGTTCATTGCGTCCGCAGGAAGTGATCTACTTCCTAAGTATTTGGGAGTATGGGGTATGGGTGGAGCGGGAAAATCTGTTCTTCTCAAAACACTGTATGCGCGAGCAAAGGTGAATAACCATTTTCAAGGAGTTCAATTCATTTGGCGGACAGTGGGGAAATCTCCTGATATAACTTCCATATATCGGTTCTTCAGTCAAGAACTGGGTCTGAAACCAGAACTGGATTTGAACGTACTAGATTACAAGCGCAGGTTAGAGGAAGTCTTCAAACAGGGAAGAGTGTTCTTGGTTTTGGATGATGTTTGGGAAAAACAGACGTTTGAATCACTTGACTTGGCCAAGGGAGACGGAAGTGTCACATTGTTGAGCACTAGAGACGAGGGTTTGCTTCAAATTGCAAGTCCGAAGATAAGTAAAGTGCCTATACATCGTCTTTCAGAGGACGATAGTTGGAGCCTTTTTTGTGTGCATGCATTCAGACCGCCATCCAATGTTCCAGATGAATTAAAGGAACTTTCACAGTCCATGGCTCGGGAGTGCGCAGGTCTTCCATTAGCCCTAAAGGTAATAGGTGGAGGAATGTTTGAGGAAGTGCCTAAACAGTGGGAGCTACAACTGAAGAAGTTATCGGAATCACGTATGCATGAGGGGCCTGGCAAAGAATTGTATGAGCTTTTGAGTACTGGCTATGATCTCCTCTCCGATCGCTTGAAGCAATGTTTTCACTACTTTGCAGCATTTCCAGAGAATTCTGACGTCGTTTTTGAAGAGATTTTGTTCCATTGGTCTGGGGAGGGGCTTGTGCCTGTGCATGATGGAGATGATGCAAGAGCAGAAGCATTTTCCTTATTAAAGCAGTTGCGGCAGCGATCATTCATTGAGTCAAATGGAGCGTTTGATTCAGATCAACCTTATTTGCTAGATTTCAAGCTGCATGATGTGATGAGAGATTTGGCTTTTTACCTACTGGAGAAGGATTGGGGCACAATACATGCACAAAAGCGATATCTTTATCGGGCAGGTCAAAATTTGGGAAAAATCCCCCAAGAGTTGAAACGACTATCCGAAACTCCTGAATCGAAGTGCATGACAATATCGGAAGCGTTGAGACTATCACTGGACACCAACAACTTCAAGACCCTTCCTGAATTTTATGCACCTAAATTGGTGCTTCTACTACTTGGTCGGAATCCAATAGTCTCTTTGCCAGCAGATTTTTCGAGCTATTTTCCAAATCTGAGTGTTCTGAATCTGAGGAATGGACAGTTTCACAGTTTACCTGACCAACTTGGCGATCTTAAGAATTTGGTTTGTCTTGATCTCTCTAATTGTCATGAATTAAAGACTTTACCAGATACGGTACGGAAATTTCATAAGTTGAAATTCCTGATTTTGGATGATTGCTGGGGTTTGAAGTATCTCCCTTCTGGAGTAGTTGACCTCATTTCATTGCAAGTATTACACACCGCACACTGTGGGCGCTTGACATGGGCTGACACGGCAAGAGCACAATTTGATCATTTATATTCAACCGTTGGAGCTTCATTGGAGGATATATGTCGATTGCCTCATCTTACAGAACTTACAATTTTTGCAGATGTAACAGGGGCAGTAATGTCGAAGGCGTTGAAGCTACCTCAAAATGAGCTCCCTTTCAATATATCTTCACTTACGAAGCTAAGACTATTACAAGTTTGTCTGGAATTTAGAACCTTTCCAGGTGACATATCATATCGGTGCATCCAACTTCAAGAACTGGAATTATGCTCTTCCACATTGAAATTTCTTCCAAGATCGTTCACAGCTCGTGGGGCGTTCCCAGCTCTTACAAATTTAAACCTTTCCTGTCCTAATCTTGTTGAATTCCCAAAAGTCGATGAAGGTGCTTTCCCTAAATTGCAGACACTAGATGTGAGTAGCTGTCAGTCACTTAAATCTTTACCTCTGACATCTTTGAAACTTCTGTCCAGCTTGAGAAGTTTCATTGTGGAGAACTGTGAGTGGTACATCAGTGAAATGTCCTCAACATGGGAAAAGCGGGACATTAGTAAAAGTTCTAGCCCAATGCCGTGGGTAGAAGGTTGGACAAATACGAAAAGATACACATTCAGTTCCTACCACTACTCTGAAACTTTATTGTACCTACAGTGGGAGGAAGCTCAAAGATCAACTGATGTTAAACTTCAGGATCTAAAAGAGTGGGTCCGTAAATATGGCAATATAAATTTCGATTAGCTCATGTTACTAGCGTTGCTATAGTTGAAAGTATGTATACCTGTGTTTAAACTGAGCTGTGGAAAGTGAAAACTTTAACCTAGCCAAAGTGAAATGGTTCAAACGAAAAGTGAAAAATGCTGAAGCTAAAGTGGAAACTGAGATGTGCAATGCTGATGAAGCGAAAGTTAGAGAAAAAAAATCGTGTGGAAAATAAAACGCAATAATCAAATCAAACCAACAACATGCTGGAAGAAAAAAAAACTGCAAGAAACTAGTTTATGCTTTACACCCCGCTCTCAAATTGCAAGGACATTATACACAATTACTCTCATTTTATACATAAATTTTCATGAAAAAAAATTGGATGAATTTTTGTGAACGGAATCTAATTCTCAACAAATATGTCATGACCATAATCTTTCTACCATATGAAAGTAGCATAAAATTGTATCCCATAAAGTGGAGCAATTTCATCCATTAAAATGCAAGGGAAATATTTTATGATGTTTATTCATGGAATTTAGATGAATTTTAATGGAGAAGAAAAACTCTACGTGAACTATTTAGAGATGAAGAAAAAAAGAAAAAATATTAGTGGCATTCCATATACAAAACTTATTTCATTTTGAAATAACATAAGCTTTCTTGTGATTGTTTCAACACCCATAAGGAAAAACTTGGTTGGCTCATTCAACATCCACATGACATGCATTTGCGCATAATTTATACATGGAATTCAACTAGTGAATGGGGTTCACCTCATTGGTCAATAAATTGAAGGGTAGGGATAGAGATCCTTCCTTGTTTTGAGGTGCCTAGGCACAAGGGTAGTAGCCTAAGTAATAGGAAGGGCTAAGGGCTTTACCCTTCTTCATCATAAGTTCTTGATCTTATTTTGATAAGGTTTCAGCTTCCACCACAAAAGATTTCTTCCATTTGAAATATCCTTTTCAAATTCTTCCACTTGACAATTTATCTATGAAGGAAGGTAGTTTGTTTTGTCATCTTAATTTAGGCAAAGTCATCCTTGGGTGAAATCACCTAACCAAAATTCAAGGGAAGTTGAACCTAATTTAATTTAATTTTTAAAATTAATCTTTTTATGTAAATTTTTTTACTATTGATTTGCATCACATGAGTTTTGTGTTCCCCACCTATGTATATATTATGGAAAGATTGTTGATAACTAAATAGGTACACAAGTAAAAGATTTGCTTTTTAAAAATGTTTTTGAGATGGGTCCATGAGATTTTTGATTGTTTATCATTAAGTTTCAAGTCAGATCATTGTAAAAAAATTTAGTTTTTAAAATAAATTTGTTTGTTAATTAGAGTCACTAAGATATGGCCCAAATGGTTGATTGAAACAAAAGAAAATGAAATTACTACAAAATTGTAAACATGATTATAATGTCTTTCAAGACCTCCTAGTCCTAACCTTAAAAAATTGCTGAAAAATTTGTGATAGCTTCCATCAATTATCTATTAAACAAAAAAAGAACTATGTGAAGCCTTCATAAAATTTGTAAACATTTTCGATTTATGTTTTTAAACAAAAAAGCTTCAAGAGTTTTTTTATTTTTAAAAAAAACTCTTGATCACTTGTTTGAAATTTTTATTTTATTGTATTTTACAAATCCAATTGAAATTTCAAATTCTACAAGACTTGGGTAATCTTTTGATATAAAATTTTAAATGAAAATCTTTTTAAAAAGGAGTTGTATGTTGTTACAAAATTGAATGGGTCTCAAAATTTGAGGGTGTGATGTTCCTATTGATATCCCCTTAGGATGAGTTTGTCCATTTAAGATCTTTTGAATATTCCAAAACACAAATGCAAAACTTTAATCTTGAACCCCAATACAAAACACCAATTTATAACTTTAATTCTAAACCCTAAAAAAAAAACCCTAATTTAAAAGCCTTAAAACCATGACCTTAATCTAAACCCAAAAACCATAACTTTTATCCAAAACACTAATTTTCACAACTTTATTTTTGACCTCTAGACCAAAACCCTAAAACCCTTATTTTTAATATAAAATTTCACTTTGAAACCAAAACTCCAAAACTTTGATATCTCCAAAGGCCAATCCTTGAAATCAAAACGACAATTCTAACCACTAAATCCAAAATCTAAACATAAAACACTAAAACCTACAAAATTCGATATATGTTAAGTTATAAACTTGGATGTTTTTTTTCTCATTAAAATGGGCACTTATAACTCAAAAGCAACGATATGATGTCCTTCATGGAGCCATGGTTTTCTTCATTTTGAAATGGTGGAACAATGAAACAAAGGTCAATCCAAACAAACATGATGCAACAAAAGATTGCATTGTGCCTAAGGTGGATGAACAACATGCGACACATCTACTGCTTGAAATCCAAATAAACAAGGTTATTTTTAATGTGAATCTTGATTTATGAACCTAATTGTTATAATATCAAATAACTAAAATTTTCGTAGACTAGAGATTTCCCCTTCCTAGTATACTAAATAATTGTGTTAGAAAATGTTTTCATTACTATTACTAGTATTAGGAATTTATATTCATTTACAAACTTTGTAGGGTGTAATTTTCACCCTACAACTTGTAAGAGCATCTTTAGTAGTGTTTCGTATGTAATCCTACATAATAAAATTTGTTGAAAAAAACTTGAAATATTCCAGTTTGGTTCAAGAAAATCATTTTGGCTCAACATAATTACAAAGTTTATAGTGGTTGTGGAAGAAAGCATAGCAACAATGTGCACAGAAGAGTGTAATAAATATCATTTGACTATTGTTTAGTGTTTTTGATTAGCCTGTCATAATGATTAGTCTATGTGGTTTTATATTAGGAGGTCTCCTTGACCTATTTGTTGTCCACATTCTAGTTTAAGGGGTGAGGTTGCAAAAAAGTAAATAACTAAATGTGGATGTGAAAAATATTTTTGGAGGCTTGCATTATGAGCATCATTAGAAATGTTCTAATGGATTTTAATGATTTGAAGTTGATATTTTAAAAAGACTTTCAAATGTGATGTTCGTGTTTGTTGTACACAATGTAAGATGTTTTTGTTGTTGTAGGTTTACAAATAATAACTCAAGCATTGTAAGTAAATTATACCATATATTGTTTTGCAACCTAAGAGAGTGTTCGGAACTATGAAGATTAATTTTTAATCAATCCCTTTTAACACATAGGTAGATTATCAAAAATACTTCAAAACAACACTTGCAATATTCATCATTCACATGATTTCCAACATGAAATTTTACACTCTTTTGGGATAAAATCACCCATGTGCCCGAAGTCGAATCTTTATGTGAAAACTACACCTCAAAGGAATTCCTCACACACGCCTAAATTTTTTCCTTTGTGGGCATCACTCATTAAAGACTATAAAGTTTATACAATGGTATTCCCAATAATCTCCACATGATTTTATTTCTTCAAAGATTTCTATTCATTTCTATAAGTCTTTTGATCCAATCAACAACATGAAATTATTGAATGTAAATTATGCCAAAAGCTCTAATCTCTATCCCTTTTATACTTGAAGGAAAGAATGCATGAGTAGTCAAGCACATTCATCTACATCTATTCCCCATGTAGCAAACCAATCGTCGCATGCCGCTTATAACTTTTCATCCTTCTATGGATAGATTTCACATTATTTGGAATCTAGATTTGGTAAAGTCTACATACCTGACCTCCCAATTTTATTAACTCGAAATAATTACTTAAATTATTCATAACCAACTCTTATGCCCCTAGTCAAAAAATTATCTTGGTAGGGCCCATGAGGCTCATTATTTTATTGCCCATTTTTATCCATCCTATTATCTCATATTATTATTTGTGAATATTCGTAATGATTTTGTGCTTACATCAATTCCCTCACTTATTTTTTTGTTATGTCCTCGTAACAATGGCTTGAGGAATATGGAAATGTTTAAGCTTGTCATGGTTGATCTTGCCACACTCTTCCCCATCAAGATGGGTGAATTCATATGTGTTGTTGTCATAAAGACCTTCATGATCATGTATGGGCCAAACTGTTTTGGAAGGAACTTTTTGACGGTCCTGCTATCATGGCAATTGTCATACATCATGACCAAATCGCACTCTTGGAATTTTTGTGGCCTCACCCTTTTATCAAAAAATATATTTTGATGAACTTGGGCTAGTTTGATAACTTGTTGTGTTCATAATTGGCTTTCTTCTAACTCCACCAATTCCAAAAGTCTTTTGTTTGGTGATTCCTCTACTTTCAATCAATGTCGTGCTATTATGCAAAATGTCATTACGTCATACTCAATGGGCGATGTTGATGCCACCCCATACACAAGATGAAAATAAGTGAAGCCGGTGGATGACTTCAACATGGAATTATACACCCACATTGCATGGTGTACTTGCTTGTCCCAATTATGTAAGTTCTTACGTACTTGAATTTCTTTATTAAAGATGTTGCACAATACTTTGTTTGTCTATTCTACTAACCCATTGGTGTTAGGCTTATAAATGGTGGTTACTTTATGTTTGATGGACAACTTTTTCATCAATTTCTCAATGACCTCAATAATGAATTGCAGTCCATTATTTGAAATCATATGGAGAGATATCCCAAAACGTGTCACAATCCTTTCCTAGACAAACCTTGCCACTTCCTGCTTGGTGGATGTTTTTAAAGGTTTTACTTTAGCCCACTTCGTGAGGTAATATGTTGCCACCACCAATAATCTGTCAGCTTGATTCTTAGTTCTCCAAATCAAGAGCTCTCCTTTTAGCACTGTTTCTGGTCCAAACCAATTGATTTTCCCTACAAACAGGTGACATGTAGGTTAGCCTCAATTTGCCACTTTTTGGCCTTGGACCCTCAGTGTATAGTCACCCTTAAATTGCTTATAATCATATTAAACAACCCCCATTATCAAATAGTCATTTATGTTAATGGGGTGCAAAAAAAATTAAAAAATGAAATTCCTTTGTGTTAACTTATACTATGAAACAAACATTTTGGTGTTTTAAGTGGAGCCCAATGGGTACCCAAGTGAAGACAATATTCTCGCAAACACTTTGTTATTCCGATAGCGGGCACAATGTTTGTCCAAATGGGCGACTTTTACCCTATTACTAAACACAAAAATTCATTACCTGGGTAACCCCATAAAAAATTCAGAACTTTTTTTTTGGTCAACCCACGTTTAGCCATGAAAGGGTGATCCTTTTTGAATGGACCATTAACATGCCTTATCCTAACCTTTTGCCCTGATCAATAACCAGCCTATTTTCGATTATGGGCATAATTACCCTTACCACACAACTATTGTTGCCAAGAGCCAGAGATTAGACTGATCTATTCTGTGTTTGCACATGAAGCTAACTCTATTGGGATATGGCCCCTAATTGTGGCTGAGGGGATGTGTTGTGGATGGACAATTCTATCCAAAATAAGAGGATCCAATATGATATATGTTATTTTCCAGACATATATTGGTTTACTTCAAGTTTGGGCACCCAAATCATTAGTCACCTACAACTCTCTAACCATGTCTAAAGATGTAAAGGAGGAGGACAGATTGAACGCAATAAGGTTATTCATAAAATGCCCTAAACAAGGATGAAGTTGTTCATTAGGGGTTCAATTGGGGGTCAAAATCTTAGGTGAGCACTAAACTTGTAAATTAATTTGCATTGGATGCCACAATTAAGATCAAATGTTTTTTTCACATTTTCACAAATGTCAAAAAAATCTTACTCTTAACTAGGAGGCCTAAGACAAATCTTGAAAGAAGTGATCCTCCTTTGCATGTTAACACACCCTACAAAATTGCATTAAACAATAATCACATCAATTTCATGTTCAATTTTAGGGGCGGGGTGACACTAGAGGGCTTGGGCCTAGGACCACATAAATCTAAAATCTCTCATTGGTCCAAACTATGAAGGTTGGTTAGTTGGGCTTACACTAGGTTAGTTTAGGGCCCAAGCCCAAACAAATGATGTTGATGAAAACAATTGTTGGAATTGTACGTGGATAGTTGTGGACAATGTTATTTGGGCCCTTGGGGTATTTTTTTAGGCCTATCTCAAAGGTGGGCCTAATGAAAATACTGAAGGCGAATGGGTTCCAAAATTATATTAGTTGTCAATTTATGATATTTTCTTGATTTTTGTATTAAAATTTTGAAAGATAAAATTGGAAGGAATTTTTGGTGGCTCCTCATTAAATCGTTTCCCTTTGAGTCCTAAACAAAATAATTTTAAAAAAAAATGAGAAATAATGTTGAAGGGAATTTTGAATGGCTATCACCACAAAATTGCTACCCCTTGAGGCCTAAAGCAAGAATAAATTGGGATCATTTTTTGCTTCTTATTTTTCTGAAAGGTAAAATGGGATGGACTTTTTGGTGTCCCTTCCTCCAACCCCCTTCCCAATTTTTTTTCCCCTTACAACGTAAACATAATCATAAAAAATTCATATATATACATTTTAAAAATTATAAGTAAAATTGGGGGGAAGTTTTGGAAGTTCCCCTATAAATTTGCTGCCTTTAATGCTTAAGCATAACTACTATTTCTAATTTTTTTAAAAGCAAAAATGGGCGAATTCTTGGTGTTCCCTCCACAAAATTGCTATTTGCTCAAACATTATAAGAGAAAAAAAGATTATATGTATTTTTTCTTTTTTTGAATAGTAAAAATGGAAGGAATTTGTGGTGCCCCCCCCCCAATTATTACCCCTTAAACCGCAAATGCCATAATGAAAAGGGATCCATTTTTTTCTCCTAATCATCATTTTGATGCTCTTAAAGTTATTGAAGCTTGTTACATTAGACTTGTTTGTGGATAGTGTAGTCTGTTGCTAAATGTTTTCCATATTTTTGTCCAGCTATGGATCATGGAGATTATTCACAATCACAAAGGTGAAATCGAAAAATTCAAGAGATGTGGGCTTAACATTTGTTGAGTTAATATACATAGATACCAATACATAGCCATCTCAACAAGTATTTGCTTCTTTCTTTCATCCATGATGCATGATTGTTTATGAAAGGTGCAAAAGAAAAGAAAAAATATTTTAAAAATAGAATGAAAAAGAAGAAAACCAAAGAGGAAAGCTAAAAAGAGAATTTAAAATAAATAAAAAGATGAATGAAAAGTTAAGCCAGCCACATTTTCAAACTTTTTTTTAACAAAATCATTTTTTTTTGGAAATATGGACAGGGTCCATTCTTTTGGTCCAAATTCGGTTTACGTTATGAACAAAGGCCCTAGAGCCATAGCCCATGTGTTTTCCAATGGTCTCATCCAAAAAGAGAGGTACCATGAGGTTCTATAGGCCATGGCCCAAGCCCTCTAGTGTAAAGAGCCCCGGAGACGTTGGTCAAATCTTTTTTACAAAATTTATGAACTTTATGGATATCAACAAATTGGGGGTGAGGGGAAAATAAGGGATCGACAAGATACAAAATAAGTGTTGTGCTGAATATGACTTTGGGTTTACAAACACATCTTCTTGTCGTTGCATGTTTTACACTTTCTACAAAGGATCCAAACCCAAACTTGAGCTGTGAATACCATGTAAAATGCACACCCAAAAAAATCAGCCAAGATCCTCAACAAATTTACTTTGCCCCATCCAATCAAAATTCAATGGTGCACTGATGATGTTTTGTGTTTAGATTGGTTTTTTCAGTATTATCCACCACTTTGGCACATGGAATTATCATGTAATAGCCATTTTTTTGGTATTTAGAGTGGTTTTTTTCAGCATGCTGCACCATGGAATTTATCAGCTGTCCTTGTAGAGAAGGGAGAAATTATTAGTATGGAAAGACCTAGTTCACTAGGTGTTATTAGTGAGTTAAGGTGAAGCAGATTTATTTCAATATTTCAAGGAATCTAAGGTGTAACCCATGTCTCCAAAGCCTCAAACGTAGTTCATGTCTTGACTTTGTAGTTCAATACATGAACTTGAATTCTTGGCCCAATAACACTGTCCATTCAATAGCACCTTAACAAGGTGCATGCACATTGATATTGCAAGACACAGTGAGTTAGGGATGAGAGAACCTATTGTGCAAGACACATATGTACAAGTTCTATCAAATTGCAAAAGAAGCCTTGGTACTTGAATGATCCCAACAGCCTCTCTTGTCATACTGCACCAGCCCAATGAAATGCATTTGAATATATTGTTGAAAAATTGCTCCGAGTTAGCCCACCTCAACAAAAAATCACACTAGGCTCCTTTTGTGCAAATCCGAATCATTACACAAACTTCACTCTAGGTCAAACATTCTTGATATGGAAGTGGGTTTTCAGGACACATGCTAAGTTTTCACATCAAATGACATAATAGGTAGGGTGTTCTTAGGAAGTGCTATTAATCGAGGCCAAAAATAGTGGCAGCCAATCTTAGGAATAGAATTTCCATGCAACCACTGAAAAGTGAAAGGGTGTCATGCATTGAAGGGTCCTCCCTTTTATTCTTGTGAGTGCGCAGTAGGGTGGTTTTTATTTTTCAAGTTGTGTTTGAACTTTGGTGTGGAAAGTGGACTGTCCAGCGTTCACTTTACTTTTGGACAGTTGGCTTTCCATTTTATTTTATTTTTTGGTGTGGGGGGGGGTTGGGGTGGGGTTTGTGTGTGAAAGCAAAGAGTTCCCAAGTTTCTGACCTATTCCCCAAAGAGTTCCCACGAGCACCTTACTTTTATCCCACATGCTTTCGCAAATGTTGTCCTCCTTTGAGCTATATAGGTGGGCCAAAGGGGAGGAACTCCTATACTTCAAAATAGAATCTTCTATTCTCACAGCTTCCATAGTTTAACATTTGAGTTCAACATAACAACTGTGGGAGATGACAGATAGCACTCTTCTTGTTTTGTGAGGTTAGCAAGCCGTCCAAGTGTGCATACAAGGGGAGTGATGACAAAAATGTCAGCTTCACCAACTTTCACAGAAATCGTAGTTAATGCTAGCCGAGTGGACAACATGGTTCTACAGAGAACCCAACTTTAAGTTAATGAATACATGATGCACCTGGGGGGTGTAGTATAGTGCACTACTCCTCAGTCAGCACAAAAAAGTGAGGTTATTGATCTCAAGACTTTCCTCTAGCTGACCATACTGGAGAACTCTATGCTTTTATGACAACTGCACGGCGGAGGGATACACCAGACCGACATCAAGGGCTGTTTTCTCTCGTACATCACAAGTGCACAACTCCATGCTTCACCAGTTCCTACTATCATCAACTATTCCAACTGCAGACTAACGTGCTGAGGAAGAAAACTAACTTAGTGATATCCATCGACAGTACCCACTGGCCATAGCTGGGGACTTCCATCTACCACATATTAGTGTAGGTAAGTGTGACAGGTTACTGACGCCTGTCACCTGTGCTATTGATGTTTGTGGCGTACCCACCTCAGGCCTGCACATTCAAACATAACTTGAAGGATTGCGACTTTTTAGGCTCATATGTT
>Ga0209208_10004558_pt1 | contig 19599 bp, 15 predicted proteins | sample S1TSphfallax_3_FD_187694 | JGI IMG/M metagenome (GOLD analysis project Ga0209208, IMG submission 187694) | Host-associated microbial communities from peat moss isolated from Minnesota, USA - S1T2_Fd - Sphagnum fallax MG (SPAdes) (version 2) | ecosystem: Host-associated > Plants > Peat moss >... | reverse complement strand
TGCATGTTTGGTGACAATGATGGTGGTAGGCATTGACATAGGAATGCACAACAAAATGTTGTGACTTTGAAACATTTTCACTCACATCAAGGTCACAATTCACATGCTTGTGGGGGTAATTTGGGGTCATGTTAAAAATGTTCTATTTTCATCCATGTAAAGGACAAATTATGAAATTTTCATCAAAGTAGCAAAAGGTTATGAAATCATTGGGCCAACGAAAATTTAAGGTGGTACTTTGTGTTAGCTAGAGGTTATTAATGTAATGGATGTTGAAAGTTATGGATTTATTTTATAACTTAACAACCAATAAAAACATCAAGATTCTCATGAAAGGTGGTCATCTGCAAATATTTAATTAAGGCCCCATTTGTTTTAATGTTCAAATTAAGTTTGTGTCAACTTGGTGTGAAACAAGAAAAAATGCTATAATATAATGTATTCATTGGTGTTTATAATTAATTGTGCAGGTGCATTTTTATTTTTATTTTTGGGATGGGCATCCTTGAAAAACACTCACATTATAAACATTCCCAAAAGTACTAAATTATGTTGATTTCTCCTTTGGTTTAACAAAATTCTTAAAATTTAAGATTCAAAGGTTATGTTTTCAAGTTGTTCATCACATATTTTTTGTTGTCTTTACCATTTGTTAAAAAAATTGCCATGCCTCTTTCCCCTACCCACATATATGGGGAAAAAAACCTTCACAATTATTTGTCAAATATCTTTTCAAAATTTTTACCTCTTTCACATACTTGAGTTTTGAAATTTTGCTTTTCACAATGAAGCTTAAAATTTGAATTTAAAGATCTATTTAACTATTATAGCACATTTCATTATATATATATATATAAGCCTCCACCTTCTTTTCTATTATTTTAAAAAAAATCTTGTACAAGTGAATCTAAATGATTATGAAAGTAAAATTTAATTTAACTTTACCTTCTCAACGATTTTGGATTTTTGAAAAAAATGATTAAAGACTAATTCACATTTTTCATTATTTGTGCATTGAAAATAATAGTGTATTCACCTTTACACAATTAATTCTAAATATTACATTACAAATGTCCACCATCTTAGGCATGGATTTTCTTTCCAAAAAAAAATCCCAATTTTGTGAGGTAGCTAAAGTTGCAATCATCCACAAGATGATTTAGTTCAATTTGGTTACATACTAGATATGGAAGTAGAAAACAAACATAATCCTTTTATATTCTTGGCTACTTACTTGAGCTTATTAGAAAAATATAACAATTTGGAATTATTTCTTTGAAATTTAGTTAATTTGGGCCACTTTATTCATGGAAAATCCTTTGTGGAGGTTGAAATCATATTTTTCAAGTCAAAATTTGACAACCTAAAACCCTAATAATAGGTGTTTAAGAACAATTATATGTATATATGTGCATAAATAACGAAAGTAAGAGCTAATACAAGTGGAATCATTATATTTGGGTATTTAAATTTTAAAAATATGATTATAGAATTTTTAAATTAACACTATATAACCTTGGATTAATCTAGAACTTTTCCCCTGAGCCATGGGGTTCTAGGTAGTACCTTGCAAGGGTCAAATAATTAATATAATTTTAAGTTTCTGATTTGGCACTTGGGTTTTTTATTTTGAAAATTTGGAAATATAAGGAATATAAATAATAAAATTATTAAACATTTCACAAGTTTCCCATTGTTGCTTTGCTTAGACTTATCACAATTTATGTTAAATTGGAGAGGGTGTGGTTTCAAAGTCTGGCTGCCTTATTATTATTATTACATTTTGATTGAATTTTCTTAATTTTTGGCGTAAAGTCCTATTTTTCTGAAAAATTCAGCAGATTTAAAAAATAATATAATTTGTGCCAAAGAAGCCACCAAGGTACTATGGGTAGGTACCTAATGGGCAAAACTGCCTCAATTCCCCTTTTTCTCAAAAAATAATTCGCCAAAATTCCCCTAATTTTGGCGAGCGTGTGGGCCCACCAGTTTCTACTGGCTACAATTTTAATGATGCTGTACAAAAGTTTCGCCACTTAAGGCGAAATCCGTCCATCCAATCAGTACATCCATCCAATCCGTCCATCCATCTAATCTGTTGTTCATCCATCCGCATCCAACGGCTGCTAAGCCAATGCGGCACCAACGGACTGTTTGTCCGGACGTTTTGAAATATTCAAAAAAGGGCATCGTACGTACTGGATCGATCTCAGGCTCGAATCCCGACAAAGGAACCTCAAAAAAACTCGGGTCGGGTTCGCCCCCACCCCTCATTACGCCGGTCTTCTCCTCCCCCTCGCCACCCTGCTGTGTCCCATGGCCCGCTGCGTCGCGTTGCTGCTGCTTATACTGCTGTTGCTGCTGCTGCTGCTCCTGACACCAGCCCTCCAGCCCTCCTGGTCTCTGCTCTTCTCACTCTCACGTGAACGTTACTCTGCAGTCTTGTCGTTCTTGTTGTTGTTGTTCCCATTTTGTGTTACCTGAAAATGAGTCATAGACATATATGTGTTCTTCCATGAGCTCTCTTGGGAAAAAAAGGTACGTAGCTGCTGTAAGCTACAGAGCTTGCTTGCTTTTGGAGAGATTGAGAATTGTTGTGTTGGATTGCTCAGAACCTTTCAGCTCTGTTTGAAAATGATGGGTTTTCTCTCGTTTCTTCCAGGAGCTTCTCTCAGGTGTCCATATGCTATCGATAAGTCTGGTAGTCAAGTTTTTTCCAAGCTTCCCGCAAGGCTGAGTCTGAGCAGCTGAGTACAACAACCATGGAGCTGCTGCTGCTGCTGAGCACTAGTATTCTTAGCTCAAAGGTTGAATTCCGAGAGTCTTTTCTAGGCTGAAGCAAGCAAGCTCCAACCCATCTCGTGCTAGTAGTGCTACTAGCACCATGACTACTGATTGTAGAGTCTATGACAGTAGTATGCCCGTGAGGGAAACAACAATCCAGCAACCTCCTGTGGCGGCGGAAATGTCTTCTTGTGCAAGAAGAAAGCAGGTGCCACATGCAAAAGATAGTCCAAGACCTGCACAGAAAGGCAAGCGTGTGAGGTGGGAGAACCAGCAGCAGCTGGAGCTGAAGAATGGTGGTGTGGGAGCAGAGGAAGAAGAAGAAGAAGAAGAAGAAGAAGTGCAGAGAGTGGATGATGATGATCATGATTCTGCAGGAAGAAAAGCTGTGATGAAGCAAGGGAGGAAACCTTGTATGAAGGGCAAGCTGCATTGGCTGTTTGAGCAGGACAGATTGTACTGGGAAGTACCCATCAAGGAAAAGGCAGGAGGAGGACCAGGAGCAGGAGCAGGATCATCATCACCTCCTCCTCATGATGACGATGATGCCGCATCTACTCGTGATGATACTGCTGCTGCTGCAGCTGCACTACTGCGCAGGGAGCTGCTGCTAAACAAGGAGAAGAATGCGAGTGTGTTGACAAGGATCATCAGTACCAGTGCTAAGGTACCATGGAGTCCAGTAGAGCATCTCTCTGACTCTGTCAACATTGGGGAAGATGGTGATCTGCAATCTGATTGCAACAGCAGCTATGGTAATGAGGATGATGATGATGGTGATGACGATTCCAGCAGCAACTTTGATCTGGAGATGGCACATCTTGAAATGGATGCACCTGAAATTGAAGTGTTTGTAACAAGCACGCCACAAGCCCCAGGTACCATCTCTGTCTTGGCTGATGAGTCAAGTGAAAGCACTGATGCTTCAGGGATTGCGGCCTCTTCTGTGGATCACGAGGGATCAACATGCTTTGAGACAAGGAATGTAAAGAAAGAGCAGGCATGGCAGAGGCAAGCAGCGGTCTTGAAGGCCAGGTGTGAGATACTGAAGATGGAGAAAGAGCTTGCACAGCAGAGATGGAAAGAAGGGTGTGAACAGATGACACAAGCTGTGGAGATGGCACACAGCCTTCGTGCTGCTGTGGAGTCAATACTAGAACCAATGCAGAAGAAAAAAATTTCTGTCTCAGAAGATTCACCACCACCCAAGACCCCATCATCTTGCATGGCTGAGGAAGAGAAGAAAAGACAGTCAGAAGAAGGGCTTCTTGTGGAGAGGCTTGAAAGGAAACAACGGACATGCTCAAATGACCGAAGTGGCCAACAAAAGCTGGACTCCAGAGCTGAGCTTCTTCAGCTTGAGAGCAGAGCAATGGTTTTGCAAAACAGGACTGACATCCCTCTGCAACACAAATCCCAACTCATGAACAAGGATTCTTCAAGCTTCAACAGCATGAAAGGCTATTGTGAGCAGCAGAAATCTCAACGCACAAGAAAGGGGATGATGAGATCTGCCTCCATTTCTTCCATGTCAATGGTATGTCTGCATCAGCATTCTCTTCCTGCTCCTAAGACTGGAGTTTCCTTCTCTGTGTTTTTATGCTCCATGAGGTTCTTCTGGCCATGAATGTGATGAGCTCATCATCCTCACTGTTGTTCAGAAAACAATTGAGGAGGAAAATAGGGTTTTAGCACTTGATGAAGCTCCACTGAATTCCATGTCTTCAAAGGCACCAAAATCCAAGAGAGCCATTGACCACCTGCTCAAGCAAAAGGTATGTGTGCTGGACACCCATTGCTTGGCTGTAGAGTGAGCACCTGTAGAGCATATGTTACTGTTTTGTTCCTGGTAGCAGCTTTCTTCCTTTCTCTGTTTCTTGTGATCCCTGATTACCGTGACTGCAAAACAGGAGCATGAGTGCATTTTGGAGGAAGCTCAAGCCAAGGAGGTGCAGACCAAAGAAACAGTTCGCAAGATTCTTGCGCAAGTGAGTTGTGCTTTTTGTTGTGGAGGTTTCTCTGCAATTTCATAGAGAACTGTGTTATACTGCAAGTGTTGAGTAACATGTGAGATTTTGTATGATTTATTTGAGCAGATACAGGTGGAGGCTGAGCAGTGGACACAAGTGCAGGATGTGCTAAAGCATGTGTGCACAGAGATGGCAACATTGCAGCAAGCCCGTCAAGGGTGGGAGAAGCGTGCACTCAATGCTGAATCTCAGGCTGCAGCCTGGCAGCTCAAGGTAATTTGTAGTGTAATTTGTAGCTGCTCTTGCTGCTTCAAATTTTCCAATTCTCAACAGTACAATGAGAAGTTCTTCTTCACCCCAGAAGAAGGCCACCAACTCAGGTCAATTGCATTTGGTCTTTTGCTCTGAAACCAGGGAGATGAATGGCGGGTGAAGGCGCAAACAGCCCAGCAGAGGATCAAGGAAGTGGAATTACAGATGGTGCAGCTTCAAGAAACAGTTCAAGATGTAAACTTTCGCCATGCTCAAGAACAGAACCATTGGCTAGACGTTGGCAGCAGTGTGGGTGGCCCCACAAGCATCATTGGTTATACATTGGCCTTAGAGCCAATCTCAAACATGAGCAGCAGTGACAGTTGTGGATGCAGCAGCGGCATGCCAACTGAATTTGAAACTTGCAGGAGCTGTGGCAAGTTACGGTGCATAAAGGTTGAGGAGAGACATGATTTGCATATTCATCCACACAATTCTGAACGACACTCAACAGGAGGACCAGTGCCAAGACTTCCCAGTCCATGTAAGCAACATCATGCAGTTGCACATGGCAGTGTGCCCAGATTTCTGAGTCCATGTGTGCGACAACCAACCACTACTGGGTCAGTGCCCAGATTTCCAAGTCCATGTGTCCGACACACAACCACTGGGTCAGTGCCAAGAGTTCCAAGTCCATGTGTGCAACATGCAACCACCAGGTCAGTGCTGAGAGCTCCAATTCCATACAGATCTACAAGTCAAGAGACTTGTGAGCTTGGTAAAGTGAGGCAAAAGTACCACAATCCCAAGCAGCACCAGCACCAGAAGTTGATGCCAGTTGCTGACAATCCAAGACAAGCAGGACAACATGGTTCTAACCAGAATCAGCCAAGAGCCAAAAGTGAAGAGGAGAGATCTTTATCTCAAGAAGAAGAGTTGCAGCAAACACCCACAACACGAAACCAGCCAAACTCACCTCAAGATGATATTGTAAAACCCAGGAATGAACAACAGAACATGAAAGGAAGTGCCAAGAGTTTTGCAGGGATGCAAAGAAAGGGAGGTGCAATTCGGGGTCAAAGCCCTATGAGAAAGCTTGGCAATTCTTCTTCAGCTGGCAGCCTTCAAGGGTCATCATCACATTCAGCATCCAACTTCAATGCTCTTCAGCGAGCACCTCTGAAAGAGAAGAGTGCAAATATCATCATTTCAGGCAGGCGGCAGCACTGAGTGAAAAATAAAATCACACATGCTTCTTCATTAGCATGATTTTTTTTTAAAAACCACTTCTTTGTTGCATTCTGATTTTCCACTGATTATTTGTTGCATTTTTCTTTTTCAATTCAGTAGTGCATATGTATACAAAAAGCCCATCATATTTACAAACACATGAAGCTGCTTTGAACACACATCTTGTGTTCTTTGTAAATGATTGTAGCTGAAAGTTATATAATAATTATATATGTCTTTGGGTTGAATCTTTGTGGAGATGTGCCTTCACATCTCCCAGAAACTGCAAACCTTGTTAGCAAAAGAAGTAATAACATCAATTGCTCAAATGTGGCGTTTTTCCAGTTTGTTTCAAATTCTATACCAGATGTCTCTTCAACCCTGCAAACCCTTAAACCCTAGGTTGGAATATTTAGAGTAGTTTATTATAGTGATGAACCCATTTCTTTTGTTTTCGTTTACTTGAAGAATGATTGCTTGTCAAGTATAATTCTCCTATTGTAATGGTGGATTTGGGATTATTGGTATATGTCTTTTTTCCCTACTATGGCAATTATGTACATGGTCTTATAAGTAAGTAAGTGCTCCATCTTGATGAATCTCAAAAGCAAAAGCCAAATGTCTCAAAGAAACCAAGTATATTGTTATTGTGGTTTTCAAGTTTGGCTTAGGTGATGAGATTGTCAAGCATTGTCAAGCTCTCTCCTCTAGGCCTATGTGAGTAATGCTTATTGCACTTTGCAACTTTTGGAATGTGGTTTTTGTATTGCATTTGTAGAGATGGCTTCGGTGGATGAATGCGAAGCACCATTTTGGTATTGTGAGTGTGTATCCTTCATGCCTTTCTATCACATACCATAGTATCTTTATCATTTTGGCAACAAATTGCTGAATAATTAAATTTTTTCAAAAGTTCAGCAAGACCAAAAAAAACTTAATTTGCATGCAACCCAATTGAACATACTCTCAAGAAGATTCATTTCTTTTTCATGGGGGGAGGGGGAAGGGGTTTGAAGATAGAATTTTTAAATTCTTTTGTTCCCATCATGTTCCCAAATTCTCAATAAGTTTTTTGAATTTTCAATGTGTTCCCAGTAACACCTCACTTTATCCTATATCCTTTGCCCAAAGTTCTGCCCTTCTCACCTATCAAGGTGAGCCAAAAGTTCCATCCTCACAAAGAAACTACTATTTTGGGCAGCCTCCCAAGTTTCAATTTCTTTGGGTGGTGGGCCAATCAAAATGGCCCATTGCTCCCCAAAAAAAAACTTGGCAAGCAAACCATTTAATGAATAGGAGTTAGCACTTGCACCTCCAACACACACCCCAAAGAGTTGCCACTTGCACCTAAGTATCATAGGAACTTTTCAAGTTCAACATTCAAGTAGACAATTTTTTTATTTTTGAAAAATTCATTTGGGCAGTTAAAAATAATTTATGGAAATTTGACATTATATATAGGCAATTTCTTTGGCAAGGTTTTTAGACTTTGAAGCTATAATATAATGAGATATTTTACAATAATTTCTATCTTTTTTTTTGCAAAAATGAGAAAAAAATAACGTTTCACCAATCATAAGATATAGAAATGTTGTCAATTATTGGATACTAACTTTGTAATGGTGGATAGGCTTGAAGCCAAAAGCTTTTGAGCTTGTATCAGTTTAAATATCTTTCCTTTCTTGTTGTTTCCTTAAATTTTGACATTTCAAACAATTTTTTTTTTAATTCACATTTTCAAAATATTATTTAATTATTTCCAAACCTAAAAATGTATTATAATAGTCACAAAAAATAAGGAACATAATATCTCGCTTATATTCCAAGCCTACATTTGTGGCAATGGGAAATTACAAACTCCCAAGGACATCTAATCCTAGGCCCCTTGTTTTGGGAATGCCCCTACATTGGAATGCAAAGGGGGATACTAGCTATGTGTTAAAATTCTAAACTACTTATGTCAAACAAGGAATTTTTTTGAATATTAAGTGAGGGAATTTTCATTTTCCTTTGTATTGTTACATATTTTTTGATGTGTATATATTTCAGCCATCTTATATTTGATTACAATATTTAATTTGCATCCAATTTCAATCCCTAAATTCATTCATATTTTTAGTCTTAATAAATTGGAGTTAGAAAGCACATCAAGATTGATTTTTTCAAAAGTGGATGACTTGCATAATGAACTAGGACATGCAATAATAGTCGCTCCATTGTCTTTTAGTAATCTTCATCACTGTAGGTAGGGTTAGCAAATTTTGTGGCCACTGCAAGTTTCATTACAATTTAAACATACAAATTTTTTGGATTAAACAATAGTTATTGTCAATACAAGTTGTAATTAGAGATATTAATTTTGACCAATGCAAGTTTAATCTTTAATTAGTTTTTGGCACACAAATGGAACAATAGTTCGATTGAGTTAAAAGCTTAATTTGACATCAATTCCTATGATCTTGTAATATAACATGTTTAACACCTCACCTAATCACAATAAAATATAAATGGATCATTCTTAACCCATTATGTATGTTGAACATGAAAACTTATTATGATACTTTTAACTTTGCACATCATGTTAATGTCATTGATGATTCCTTTTGACCCAACACCATTATCTCGTTAACCTTGTGAAACAATTCACAAAAATATATTAACTTGATAATCAATTGTTCTATATACCATATTTAATCTATGAACAACAAATGGAAACAAGAGAAAATCGTGTGAATCAAAATATAGTTATCATCTTAGGACAACATTAAACAAAAAAATAATTAAAAAAAAAATCAACAATCAAATGAGACTTCCATTAACAATAGGCAAATATACATGATTTAATAAACAAATGGAAAACAATAAAAAAGTTCAAATTAAACACTCTTAATTTACTAACATAACCTACTAATAATTAATACTTAAAATGAAATGTCCATACATATGCCCCCCGCCCCTCCTTAATACCATGGATTAATGTATACCCTATATTTATTTTATTAAAAAAAAACCTTATTATAGAACTACTTAAATTATAATATTCAAAAATCAATATCTGGGACCTTATATTTTAGTTCATGTATTTTGTAAATTCAAAGAAGAGAATCCTCACTAGGATTATGACATTATCCATACATTCTATACAAATACAAAAGAATTTTAATTTTAAAAATCCCTTATCAAAATAGTTTTAATTACTTGAAGAAAAACACCAAGATTTATTTTTTTAAGTATTCCATTTTCATTAATAAGTTCCTTGATGTTGCCATCAAGATCCTTGGAAACAATTTTGGGTAAGAAGAAAAACAAGTTAGTAACTCATAAACATAAAAACAATAGTGGTAGATAACACATTCTTGCACTTGAACACTTGTAATGTCACCATGATAAACAAACAAAGCAAATTTCTTCAATCCATAAAAAAGATAGGGAACATTCAACTTATTCAAAGTAATAATCAACAAAAGGGACATCACTTTGGTGGCCTTCAACACCACTTCCTACATTGCATAAACCGTACCCCAATTAAAAAAGTCAAACCACCCCATCTTGGGTATATTAAGCACCTTCAAAAATGAAAAGAAACCCTTGAAAGGTTTCAAAATCAATCATTGAACATTGAAAACAAAAGATGCCAATGGCAATGAATTACACATATTTTGTTTTATTCTCAATTTGACCTCCATTTTTCAATTGCTTTCCAATACTATCCTTCCCATTAAACCCATGAACGTGTCTAGGTGTCATTATTTTCACCTTCCCCCTACCTTAGTGTTTGATCAACAAATCAAACTTTAGGACTAGACTTTTTTTGTACCTTCAATCTTGTTACACTACATAATTTTCAACCTCCCATCTTCTTCTTAGCAACAAATAAGGGAGTAGCTCAAACATCTTGGTATGTGCATGGTAAATTTCATTCAATCTTCTTCCTCCTTTTCCTTGGTTTTATAATGTGTTCATTTTCTAGTACTTCTTTACCTTTGTCAAAATTTGCATTATCATAAAGACCTGTTTTTTCAACTAATGTGCAATGGGAAAAGTCATAAAGGATTACATGAAACAACAACTCATCAAGTTTGGACAAATGTTTGGTATTGTGATGTTCTACTATTGAAGATGGAGCTACATTCCTATTTAGAAGAGCAAACAAAAAATGAGGTTTTGATTTGATTTTAATGGAGTCATTGTCCATTTTACTCACCAAAGCTTCCTCCCAAACAATGTTAACAACCACATCCAAGACACAAAATGAAATCAAAGCAAGATGATGACAATGACAACTAACAATAAACAAAGCAAAATGATCACAATAGCAACACATAAAACAACAAGATTGAAATGCAAAACATGGGAAAAGAGGGTTCAAATTGATTTGTACCAATTGCTAACCAAATTCTTCACAACAACACAACAATAAATCCTTCATTGTCGAAGATTGTTGTTGGTTATGCAAAGACCCCAAAATCTTTAGTGTTACTATAATTAGATCCCAACTTTATGCCCTTATCACTTGCACAGTCTCATCCCCCACCATTTGCATATTTTCATGTCCACAACATTACCCACAAACATGGGCAAGAAAGAATGGCAATGAATTGGAATGACTACAACACAAGACAATGACAAAACTACTAGAGAATTGCAACCCTTTGTCAAAGGTGGTGAATAGTTAACAAATAAAGAGGGTGAAATGCAACCCCACCATGGATTTGAGCCAAATATTACACCTCATAGACTAGATAACTCTTTTGAAAGGGCAATGATTATACCTTTCTACCCTAAAAAATGTTATGGACTTGTTAGGGTCGATTACGAATGAATTGATGGCTTTTTATTTTCACATTTTTTCCTTTGGTCCATTGGCATGCTACTTCTCTAGCTCAGACAAGAGCAAATTTGACACACAAAAATTTGGATGTATATTAACATTATAATTGATTATATGTATTTGGATAAATTTGTGAATTTTACCCTTATCCAAAGTGAATCGTGATCCATTCACAAGTTCAATCAATAATACTCCAAAGCTATACACATCACACTTTGGTGACACATGTCTTTGTTTTGATTTTGGTAAAATTTCTAGTGCCATATATCCGAATGATCTTGGTGTGGAAGTTGAAGCCAATGTAATATGCTGAACTTTAATTTTCCAAACAACATAATTCAATCATTTCAATGGGTTTTGCATCATTGAATATACATGTTGAAATTCATAAAATCCATATTGAAAGTAGCACAATACCAAATCTAATCCTTAATTTATTTTTGAATTTATTTTCAACCACAAAAATTTCAAACTTGAATCAATATTTGTGTATATGTAATGTGTATGGACATAATTAATCAAAAAAAGAAAAAGAAAAAAAGGCACATACCACATTTTCATCAATGCATTTAAAAATTTTGGCCAACCCAAAATCAGCTAATTTCGGGGTGTAATCCTTATCCAAAAGGATGTTTCCTGGTTTGATGTCAAGATGAATAATGGTTGGATTACATTTGTGATGTAAGTATGCCAATCCTTGAGCAATTCCTATAATTATGGACATTCGTTTGTTCCAATTCAAAAGCTTGTCATGGGAGAGCCATTTATCGAGAGATTTATTTGACGTGTATTCATACACCAACATGTGGTTTAACCCTTGAATACAATAGCCCAAAAGTCGAACCAAATTTATATGTTGAGTTAACCCCAAAGTGCACACTTCTGATGTGAAAGATTTTTTTGCACCTTCATTATAAGAGCCATTCCAATTTAACACTTTAATCGCAATATTTATGCCTTTCCAACAACTTTCGTACATTTCTCCATATAATCCTTTCCCCAAAAATTTCAAAAAATTCAATTCATCATATGCAAAAAATCAAATACTCGAATTGCATTGCAAAGACTATATCATAGGTTAGTATTTAGTCAACATCCATTTCAACCAATTTTGAGTTTGTAATATCAAATGATCATTTGGTTCAAGAACATGAACCTTTTCCATAGTCTCCAATGCGATTTGATAATTATTTAAACTCCAATTTGTGTAGGCATGAATTAGTAAAGTGGTTGCATTGTTTAGTTCAAGAACATCAGCTTTATCAAGGTCCTTTAAGGCTCCTTGATAGTCCTTCAACATCCTTTTGACATTTCCACGACTTCCCAAAGTGAATGCATCAGTTGGTTCAAGAACATCAACCTTGTCAAGGTCCTCCAAAGCTCCTTGATAGTCCTTCAACATCCTTTTGACAATTCCACGACTTCGTAAAGTGATTGCATGGTCTAGTTCCAAAACATCAACCTTGTCAAGGTCCCCCAAGGCTGCTTGATAATCCTCCAACATCCTTTTGACATTTCCACGATTATGCAATGTGAATGCATCGTTTGGTTTAAGAACATCAACCTTGTCAACGTTCTCCAAAGCTCCTTAATAGTCTTTCAACATCCCTTTGACATCTCCACGACATTCCAAAGTGAATGCATTGTTTCGTTCAAGAACATTAGCCTTGTCAAGGTCCTTTAAGGCTCCTTGATAGTCCTTCAACATGCTTTTGACATTTTCACGACTTTTCAAAGTGAATGCATTGTTTGGTTCAAGAACATTAGCCTCGTAAAGGTCCTTTAAGGCTCCTTGATGGTCCTTCAAAATATTTTTGACAACTCCATGACATCGCAAAATGAATGCATCGTTTGTTTAAGAACATTAGCCTTGTCAAGGTCTTCCGAAGCTCCTTAATAGTCCTTCAACATCCTTTTGACATTTCCACGATTTCCCAAAATGAATGCATGGTTTGGTTCAAGAACATCAACCTTGTCAAAGTCCTCCAAGGCTCTTTGATAATCCTTCAACATCCCTTTGACATCTCCACGACATCGTAAAGTGAATGCATCGTTTGGTTCAAGAACAATGGCCTTGTCAAGGTCCTCCAAAGCTCCATGATAATCCTTTAACATCTTTTTGACATCTCCACGGATTCGCAAAGTGAATGCATTGTTTGGTTTAAGAACATCAACCTTGTCAAGGTCCTCCAAAGCTCCTTGATGGTCCTTCAAAATCCTTTTAACATCTCCACGACATCGCAAAGTGAATGCATCGTTTGGTTTAAAAACATCAGCCTTGTCAAGGTCCTCCAAGGCTCCTTGACAATCCTCCAACATCTTTTTGACATCTCCATGAATTTGCAAAGTGAATACGTTGTTCGATTCAAGAACATCAGCCTTATCAAGGTCCTCCAAGGCTCCTTGACAATCCTTCAACATCTTTTTGACATCCCCACGGCTTCACAAAGTGAATGCATCATTTGGTTTAAAAATATTAGCCTTGTCAAGGTCCTCCAAAGCTCCTTGATAGTCCTTCTACTTTTGTTTGACATTTCTACGACTTTGCAAAGTGAATGCATTGTTTGGTTCAAGAAAATTATCCTTGTCAAGGTCTTTCAAGGCTCCTTGATAATCATTCAACATCCTTTTGACATCTCCACACCTTTGCAAAATGATTGCATTGTTTGATTCAAGAACATCAATGTTGTTAAGGTCTTGCAAGGCTCTTGATTAGTCATCTAAAACCTTTTTGACATTTCACGACTTTGCAAAGTGATTGCATTGTTGGATTCAAGAACATGAATGTTGTCAATGTCCTGTAAAGCTCTTTGATAATCATCCAATATGCTTTTGAACAGAATTCATGACTTTTCATTGTTGCAAAATTATTTGGAATAGTTGGATGAAACTTTTTAATATAACCCCATTTGAAACCTATGAATGTTGTGTTCATGTTTTAATTATTCACTACTTGAACTTTGAAACAAATTGCACTCATTACAACCTTCATACCATTCAATAGAAACACAAACTTAGTTTTGACATTACAAGACATATTGAGTTCAAGATGATAAATGTTAGAATGTGAAGCACATACTTACAAGTTTTGGGAAATTGCAAAAAATGTGGCACTTGAATGACCCTGATAATTCTTGTTGTCCTTTCACATTAGTTGCTAGCCCAATGAAATGCATGCGAGGACTGTTGCAAAAAAGAGCCATTATGCATCTAGGTCCAATATGCATGGTAGTGTTATTGTTTTAAAGGACATGGAACCAAAGTTTTAGACACACTAAGGTTGACCATAAAAACATGAAGGTATGTGAGATGCACTTACATTTGGCAATTGGATGATGAATACTCTTCTTGTTGCATTGAGCCATCAAGCCCTCTAAACGCATGTGATGTTGGCAATAGGAGAACAAATGAACCAACCTTGATAGAAATTTGGAGCAAGCACCTTGATGCAAATCCAAGCCAAGGGAGAAGTAATTTGTTGGATTCCTTCCATTTATGCTAGACCGGTGAAGAATGTCTGGTTTTGAAGAAAGGATGCAAGGGATCATCTAGATGCAAATCTGAGCCAAAGGTGAACTGGTCCATGGGATTCCCTGCAATTAGGGTAGACCCATGAATGACTTGGAGGTGCTTTTGAAGAGAGGTTTGAGAAAAAGGATGCAACTGGTCCTTCTAGGATGGTGCACGCCATGTGGCAGCAAAGACAATTGAGGCTGGTTAAAGTTTTTCGTAGTACCTAGTGAGAACTTTACTCTGAAATATATTATTGCAAGTGGAGACTTTGCTGACTTGTTTGATTGTTGGAGGATTATTAAGGAGCTGGTTTGATCAAGTGGTTTGGAAGTCTTTTATGAAGTTATGCGTGCATCCTGGACACTGGACTTCCTCTGATCCACTGAAACATTGGGCGTTTAGAAAATGAAGGCAAGTGGTCCATCATTGATGGACTGGTTGGTGCCCACCATGTGTGTGTCAGCAGAGAAAATTGAGGCCAATTAGAGTTTCCCAGACTACTTTGTCTGAACTTTCCTCTTTACATAAATTAATATCAATTTGTCCAACTTTTTCTCCATTGATTACACCTACTGGGAAACATTGTAAATAAACTGAGTTTCCCATAAAGTCATGGCACATGCAAACCTCAAACTTTCACATGAGTAGGTGCTAGGCCTAGACTTGAAATTTTTGTTGGCCTTGCCTACCAAGAAGGCAAGGATATTGTGTTTAGATTCATTATAGAGTATAGCAGCTTAAGGGATTTTGGCCTCCTAGGTAATAGGTCTATTTTATATGAAGATTTTTGAAAGATGATATTTTGGCTTGTGTTCAAACTTGAGATTAGTTGGAGAGTTATAATAATATCTTGAAGGATTTTGGTTTCTTTTAGAGGATTTTTGAAGATCATAATTTTTGCATGGTGAAATATTTGAGTTTTCATAATTCCTCTTTTGCATTAAGATAGTTTTAAATGTAAATGGCAAGGGGCACAGTGTGAGACACCACTTGTTATGATCAGTAAAGTTTTTAGCCTTCACAAAATGGATGTACTAGGTCGTTGCTTGATGATGCACATGGCCTGCAACTGCACATGTCAGCAGACAAAAGTGCGTCTGCTGTTGTGCTTCCAATAAACACAAAAAATTTGGCGAATTCTTTCAATTTTTTTTTCAAAAATGGTGAACTTTCTCCAAAAAATGCAATAAGTCACAAAATATTCCAAATATGAAAACCAAACTATTTAGTTATCCTTCCATAGTTTTTTGGCTACATATGGAAAACCAAACTCAGAAATCGGGCTATTTTCACACTTCTGGCAATTAAAACAATGAAAAAACTTTCAATTTCAAAATTTAAAATTTCTTTTCGGAAAAATTGGAGGGGTTGATGCAAATAAAGATGCATAGTTACTCTCCACATGCCACACAGGTTTCTGCCTACTTGGGCATGAAGATTTCTTGGTGCTAAAAATAACTTTCTCCAAATCTCAAGAGTGACCCATTTAAAGAACAACAAGCCCGACAATTTTTTTTCATTGTTGTGCTAACATGGCTTGGATAACAAAGGGCTCCAGAGGTCCTCTTTTGGTTTTGCCTGCTTTTTACAATGACATTGCAATGGGCGCATGCATGCATGCATCATCTATTTCAAGGCGAGCCTTTACTGAGAGCTAAGTGAAGGTTCTTCTAAGCTAAGTGTTGTTTTTAGTGTACCTCCCCTCCCATTTACTAACATGCTTCTTGTGATAGGGGGATAGGGGGGTTGGGTACTTTAAGATCTACATAAGCAGCACATTTAGTCCATTATGCCAGTTAGCCAGCACTAGGTGCCAGTTATGGCCCGCCCTACTGGGCTCGCCTTTCAACTCACTAGGAGCCATGACTGGCACCCAGTGCTGGGTCAGTAGTACATATAATACCGAGGGATCTTAGAGCATCTCCAACGGTGTTCAGTATGTGACTCCAGACAGTAAAATTTATTGCCAAAGGGTAAAAATGTGCCAATTTAGCTCAGGAAACTGGTTATTCCGCACCAAATTCGTCCACCTTGCCGTGACTGGTAAAAGGCACAACAACAGAGGTGCGCAACTCCAAAAACGAGTGTAATAAATTGGACCTGACTGAGGCTCAGTATTTCTAATTGGTCGATCATTCAAATCTGGGTTAGTCAAAACCAGTTGAGAGCTAACTGGGCCTGAGTTTGAAAACCAGAACTGGAACTTAGTTTGTAGGACGACCCCGAGTACATGGAACCAAAGTCCCGGTTCCATTTCCATGTGGAACCAGAACTGGAGACAGTTCTAATTTATTCTTTCTTTAGAACCCAAAAAAGTTCTTCTTAAAAAATAAAAATAAAAAGGACCTTTTTTACTCATTAAAAAAAGGGATTTAAAATCCTATGTACTGAAATGCTCTTTTTGATACCCAGTTTCAATATTTCATCATCCCGACTTTCACTAAAATTTCCCTCATTTTAAAGAGATACCCATTAAATCAAGGATGATATTAAGGTCCAGACTTGGACCCACTTTTTTTACTCTGATATTTGTTCCATTTTTGTATTTTGTAAAAAAGGGGATGCAAATTCAGCTTCCCCAAAAAAATTAATGGGCTAAACTTTCCCATGGGACTTTTTTTTGTAAACCTTTGAACAAAACCAAAAATGGGAGGTTTTTTTTTGTTTTTTTTGGGCACTCCGGGGTTAGATGCTGCTTAATCTCAAGCTTCTGAATCAATATGACAACATGAAAAATTGCCCCGCAACAAGAGATTCCAGAGGCAATGCATTTCGGGCGGGGATTGATAATGAGCAATCACATAGTTCGGCTCACAACCCATGTTCACAAACAACTTGTCATCCATGAATTCCACATGGATGTGTGTTCGCCGTTGGTATTCCTCTATCCACATCCCCAATGCCACATCTTCCAACTTGAAATACTGCACAAACCCATCCCAACAAGGGTTGGATTTTTTAAATTAAAAATTATTATTATTATTGTTATTATTATTTTCAGTTTTTTTGGTTTGAAAGTTTGGCAATATTTTCCAAAATCTTAGCAATTCACACTTTATATATATTATATAAAAAAATTCCCAAAATTCCAATCTTTTAGTTTCACCGGCGCCAAAATTAGGTACCTAGAGAACATGCCCTAGGCTTCCCTCTACCTTCAACATATGTAGTATGTATATGTATGTATGTATGTATGTATGATTGCAAGGAACTAGTAATGAAATTGATAAGCATAAACCAAAAAGGGTGGAAGAAATTAGGGGAAATTCTTTTTATGTTCTACTTACCTTCAACCGCTTCTTAAGATTCTTCTCTTCGTGGCCTTTGACAACAAAATGAGCAATATCCTCCGATATAATGTAGCCCGGTCCATGAGCCCAAGTTGGATATTGTGGCTCCGGCCACTCCTACAATAGTATTTCCCATAGACAATGAATTAAACTCCAAATACAATCAACAAACAAGGATGCAACAAACCGCCCTATAACAACTTCAATTGTGAAATTTGTTAAAACCCCATTTCAACTAGGTTACAATAATGTGGGACATGGTTGTTGTCATGAGGATGTTGAAGTCCCTTGGTGGGTGAGTGGGTGGGTGGATGGATGGATGGGGTGGGACTCTTTATGGATGGATGACAATTCACTCTTGAACATAGATGACCCCAACACTCTTGTATTATGTGACCCGGCAACCACCGGTGTTAAACCCTAAACCCTATTTAAACTAGGTTACAATAATGTGGGGCATGGTTGTTGTCATGAGGATGAGGAAGTCCCTTGGTGGGTGGGTGGGTGGGTGGGTGGATGGGTTTTGCCAACATACCTCAATGCGAACATACCACTTGCTGGATGGGTCACGATGTGGCACGCTTGAGAACTCCATGAGCCCTAACCAAAGGCTGTGCTTCGTGTTGCGTTTTCGGTAAGCTGCCTGGACGCCGTCTATTCGCACAAAAGTGTCATCATCAGTTTTCATCACATATTTTGTTTTCATCACCTTTGTCTGTCCAACCCACCCAACAATTCACTTTGTGGAAATACAAAAATAAAAAATAAAAAATAAAATATATATGCAAGTAAGTACAAGAAAGTTTAATACACATAGGAATGACTAACCTTCTATACTCATTCTTGTCCACATTCTTAATTTTCTAAAAAAGGTATGAATAAAAAAATATATATACAAAGGACAACGTCGTGAGGACGCTTAGTTGACCAATAGCCCCCCCCCAAAAAGAAAAAGAAAAAGGAACCAAGCAAAAAGCTTCAATACCTTCAATAAATGATCTAATGATCTAGTGCTTAGTGAAAGTGTCTCCAAATTGAGGGTGGGAAATGGCTTACCGCATACATACAAACAGCCACCGTCTTGAACACAATGAGGTCGTAGTTGTCAACGAATGGAAGAATCTGAATGTCACCGTATGTAACCGCTTCATTCCATAGCTCCTTATTTGCATGATGGTTATGATGCTGAGACCCCCAGTGACAACAAAAGGTTAAAAATATAATAAGATATATATGAGTGGAGGCCTTGGTCAAGAGGACATAACTAAAATAATAATAATATAATAATAATATAAAGAAAAAAAATTTGTATCCAACCGAAAATATGTTTATTATTTGTGTGCGGAAATTGGACTCTGTCATATCAGACATATCTACTTAGACTCAGTCATATCAGACATACCTACTTGGACTCAGTCATATCAGACATATCTACTTTTTTTCTCGTTAGTCAAAACAGACATAGTTGGTCATTTCAATCACGTTCATAAACACACATATTACTCCATTACATAATGCGGTGTAGGAAAGTGTACAGATGTCCTTCTTCATGCCAAAACGGGACAAGACAAGATGCTCCGTGTAAAACATGACCCCGTAACGTAATGGTCTGTTAAAGAAAGTGTACCAATAACAATAATATTTGGTGAAAGAAACAAACCATTCCAATGAAGAATCGGACGACAATTGTGCCATTGCGGATGAGAGGGTATTGCATCCATGTTGTACG
>Ga0209208_10004557_pt1 | contig 19599 bp, 19 predicted proteins | sample S1TSphfallax_3_FD_187694 | JGI IMG/M metagenome (GOLD analysis project Ga0209208, IMG submission 187694) | Host-associated microbial communities from peat moss isolated from Minnesota, USA - S1T2_Fd - Sphagnum fallax MG (SPAdes) (version 2) | ecosystem: Host-associated > Plants > Peat moss >... | reverse complement strand
CGGTCCTTTCCCGCCCATGCCCCCCCCCCTTGGACGGATGGACAGAGGGACGACAGGGACGGATGACGGTTCGGGCGGAATTGGGGGTTGCTTCATTTCTCATTCCAAAAGTTTTCATATATAAGATGACATCTAAACTTGAAAAAATAATAATAATAATAATGAAAATACTACTACTAAACGTGGGTGTCAGCGAAGGCAGATGTGGAAGTCAGACAGAATCCATAAAGTACGCCTGCGGCTGCTGTTGTTGCAATTTGCAAAGACGACAAACGCCGAATAACACTAGCCTCCCTTAGTAGTACTGTAGTACCTTGTGGTTGAAGAAAGAAGATGAAAAACGTGGGTGCAACTTTTGCCTAGACTATAGCTCTCTGAAGTCTGTGCACCTCTCCTTCCCTCCCTGCAACACTACACTACTAGGTAAGTACTTCTTCCTCACCAGGATTCAGAAACAGCACAGCAACAGCAGCAAGCAGCAGCAGCAGCCCAAGGTACAAGCTAGCTAAAAAGCTTAGTACCCTCCTCCCTCAATTGAAACGTGCACATTTGCATGTACCCATTATTAGCTCTTGTGGGCAGAGTGTCACTCCAATCCAGTGTTTTTTTTTTCCCTTTAGGAGTTTGTTTTGTCTTGTAGCCAAAGTGGCTGGCTATCTATCATCTATAAGGAACGTGTCCCAAAAAAGAAAGTTAATTTTTTTTTTGGCAATCATCCTTAATGAAAATTAGCCAAATCTGGCTTTAAAATCAAATATGAAATAAAAAGCTTTAATTATCCTTTTTATATTTTGGCTACAACACACTCACTCACTGTTTAAACCCCAAGTATAGAAATCTGGCAACTTTTACTATTTATTTATTTTTGGTTACCCTTTTCTTGCACCTTGTGGCAACTTGAAAACCCTTCAAAATCACTTCATTTTCTGAATTTTTGGAGTTTTGAATTTCACCTCTTTGACAAAATTTGGCCAATAAAAGAAAAAAGTAAAGAAAAAAAGTAGGGGGATGCTCTTCTTATCCCAGCAAAACCCTATATATGGCATACCTCACCACTCTTTGGATCTCATGAGCAGAAGAAGAAGAACAGCAGTGTGATCATCCTCTGTGTGTTTTGTGCAATATCCACAAGCAAGCCCAAGTTTCTAAGTTTCAGTTTGAGAGATTTGCAAAGGCTAGCTCTGCTGTAGCCTAGCTGAGCTCAATTATATATATATTATTGAATGGAAACTTAGTCTCAGAAGAAGATCAGAAGCTCTGCATTCTGCTGCTCATCATCCTCATCATACAGTGTCAAATTTGAGAGCTTTTGGTGGTGGAAGATTGATTGATTGTATGTGATTAGCTGCTGCTGCTGCTGCTTTCGAGGTTTTTTTTTATATGTAGAGTTTAAAGCTAGAGCTAGAGAGCTGTAAGAATCCTGCAACAAAGAATTAGATCTGATATTGGATACTTGAGCAGCTTGTAGTGAGTGATCTAGAATTATTAGCTGTTGGTGATTAAGAAGAATATATATAATGGCATCCGCAAATGCGCAAAGTGGTAAGGAGGAGTCGTGGCTCGCAGGGCTGGAACACACTGTGGAGGGTTTCGTGAGTGGGATTCTTCCCGCGCACAAAGCTGTGGCTGTAGATTCAACCGTCTCCGGTACCATCCACCTGAAGGGTACTCTGACATTGCGAAAGAGGCTGCTGGCGCTCGACTTGACGGACTTGGGTCGGGACGGAATCGACGACTTGTCTGATGTTTTGGGTGGTAAAGTTAGTGTGGAGCTCGTTAGCAGCACTTCTGTTGATCCCAGTAAGCTGCAACTCCTCACCAAAAACACCCATATATGTTGATGACCCAAACTTGTGAGAGTAATATTAATCTTGCGTTCCGCATGAAGAGTCGATCTGCAAGAACAGTACTTGTTTGAACCTGCAACTGCAATCGGTGAGCTAGGAATATCTAGATAATTGCTCGCCAGGAACCAGAGATGGGTCGGGATCATCTTCGCAAAATCTTGAGCACAATAAATAGTAGTGATGTCCGGGGAAATCTTGTTGTATCCTTGCAGAGACAGGAAAAGGTTTGCAAAGCCCAGGTTTGAAGATTGCGAACTGGTCGGAAGTGCCAGATCTTCCGGTGGAGAAAGACATAAAGTTCGACTTGACCTTTCCTGTGGCCAAAGACTTCGGTGTTGTGGGTGCCATCGTTGTACACAACGGTCACCCCTTCGAGTTCCTCCTGGTCTCCTTCAGCCTTGCGCTTCCCGACCAGAACACCGTGATCCACTTCCCTTGCAACTCCTGGGTGTACAACACCTCTAACAAGCCCGGTCGCATCTTCTTCAGCAATCAGGTGCACAAAAACTAATTCCAAGGAACTTGCAGTTGCAGCTCAGCCATTGCATAAGCCATGATCATCAATCCCTGTAGCTCGACCGACAACAGCAGCTTAATCATGTTCTCGTTTCTCTAAGATGGAATCTAGAAGCAAGGCTAGCTAACTGTAGTAGCTCCAGTAGCTGTGTTGCAGCAAGTCTAAGCTTTGATCAGAATACACGATCAGTCTTCACCTGCATCTTGCAGAATGTGATGATGATGATGGCGTTGATGATGATGATTATCTGACGAAGACCTCCTTTTGTGTTGTGATGATCGATCTTCTATGCTTTCTTCTTCAAAGGTTTATCTGCCGTCGCAAACTCCAGCAGGTTTAGTCGCGTTGCGAGCGGAAGAGCTCAACAACCTTCGCGGCGATGGAACGGGTGTGCGAAGGGTGCAGGACCGGATCTATGACTACGCCGTGTACAACGACTTGGGCAATCCGGACTATAAGCCATCCTATAAGCGTCCCATTCTCGGTGGATCCGAGGAGTTTCCTTACCCTCGCAGATGCCGCACTGGACGACATCCCACCAAAACTGGTAAGCAGAAATGCTGAAGCTAGTCTGATCCAGAAAGAGAGAGAGAAAGAAGAAGAAGAAGAAGAAGAAGAAGAGCAGCTGGTGCAGGTTCTGCACAGATGCGTGCATTGTCTTCATGCGGATTGTGGGCTTGCTTCGTCTGAACTTTGCTTCTTCTTGTTGCAGTTCCAGAGTGCGAGAGCCCGCCTCCACAAAACTTACCTCTATGGACTTACGTTCCGCGAGACGAGGCATTCGCGCAGTACAAGAACGACGATTTCTTGGCCGACACAATCAGAGCTGGTGTGGAAGCTGGTGTGGAATCCCTGACTTCTAAGGCGCTGATATCGCTGGCAGCCACGATGGAGATTGCCGCAGCGCAGAACTTCCAAAGTTTTGAACAAATCTTCCAAATGTACGCGCCCAAGGGTGCGATCAAGGGTCTGGAGAATCTGCAACCAGAGGGTTCCGATAATATGATTACCCATCCTCTCGAGTTCATCCACAGCATCTTCAACAATCCGATATCACCCGGCGACCCCACCTCGGTGCTATTTCCTTTGCCAGGCGTCGTTGCAGGTCTGCAGTAGAGCTAGCTGACCTCATGAGCAACTTTTGCAACTGCTGCTGCCTGCAGAAGGAATTCTCTACTCTAAGAACACTAGTTTAATCCGTGGACAAACCTCCACTAGTGGCATAGATCTATCTCGAGGACTTCGCAAATCCAAGAAAGGAAAGCAACCCAATGCACATGTGGATTATTATCTCTGGGTTCCATGTGTGCAGCTGCTGCATCCCAGAGTTGATCAGCAGCTTGAGCAAAAGTTTGTTGTTGCTGACCATGAGCTGCTCTGCATCAAATGAAGTTCCTTAGAAACAGAGATGTTGATCTAAGAGAAGAAACAGTCTAACTTGAAACAGTCATAGAGGAGAAGACATTGTACTACTGAGAGAGCTGCTGCAGTGAGCTGATCAGCTGGGTGTTGTTCTATAACTCTGGATTGGACATTAACATTTGTTTGTTTGTTTGCTTGGTTGCTCGTTCATGATGCAGAAGACAAGGACTCATGGTCAACCAACGCGGAGTTTACTCGAGAATTTGTTGCAGGTCTCAACCCCATGGTCATCACACGAGTCACGGTAAGCTGCTGTTGATTGCCAAAAGTATCTAGGATCTACAACTCATTCCTCCTAGAATCTCAATCAAACTCCTCACAAACTTTAGTAGATCTCTAGACTTGAGATCACGTTTAAGACTGTAAAGCAGCTAAGTTAAGAATTTGAACAAATGTTCCTGGGACTTAGTTTTGATCCATCATATTCAAGTCTTGAAAGATGGTAGTTTTTTCAAGGAGCTTCAGCTAATTGAGGGAACTGAGAGAATTTTGTTGTTGTGCAGGAGTTTCCGCTGAAGAGTCAGATGGATCCATTACAGTATGGTGATCCTGTTTCAGCCATCACTGCCAAGCATGTGAACAGTCAACTACCAGATGGTTGGGATGTCTACAAGGTACACAAAGAAGAAGAGATAAAATCTGATGAAGCTCCAACTTGATCAGTGAATGTTGTTTGAAACATTGTTGTTGTTGTTGTTCTGGTCCAAATAGGTCACTTCATGACATCTGTACTTCTGTGTATTGCATGATCTTTTGACAAGTGTGGAGAGAGAGAAAAGATTGTTCTTCAGAATTTTTTCTCTCCTTCCTGACTTGGTAGTGGTTGAGATTCTTCTCTCCTTTTGAACTTTTTCTTCTTGACTTGGAAATCAGTAGAAGCATATAAAAGTGGACCAAAGCTACGGATCAAAGTCCCTTTTGAAAGTTTTCATGATCAATCTCTTTTTTTTGGCTTCAGGCTTTGGCAGCAAATAAGTTGTTCGTGGTGGACTACCATGACACCTACATAACGTATATCAACAGAATCAATGCTCAGCAAGGTGTTGCATTCTATGCTTCCCGGACTCTCCTGTTCTTGACCAGTGATGGAACCTTGCAAGTCCTTGCCATTGAGTTAACTCTACCACCTTCAGCTCCAGGCGGTGCCAAAAATAGCCGTGTCTTCTTACCACCAGACCAAGACTCCACCAAAAATTGGGTTTGGGAGCTTGCCAAAACTCATGTCATGACCAATGACTCTGCTTTTCACCAAGTTGTCAACCACTTGTAAGCTCTCCCTATCTAGCTCTCCCACAATCCTCCTCACCCACAACTGATTTCCAAATAACATCATACAATTTGTTTCTCTCTCACACATGCACACTCTTATTTTTCTCTTTCCTTGCAATCATACAAATGGTCAACTGTTCATTCTAAACTTTTCTAATTTAAGTTCAAAATTAACTCAATATAATGCTTTGTTTGTTTCTGATGATGTCGTTTCTAGTGATTTTTTCTTTGGTGATTCTTTTGAATGATGTGTTGTGTGCGGTGTTGCTGCAGTACAAGGACACATGCAGTAGTTGAGCCAATAATCATTGCCACCAATAGGCAACTAAGTGCGTTGCATCCCATCAACTTAATCCTCACACCACATTTCAAGAACACAATGGACATTAATTCGGCTGCACGACAATCACTCATCAATGCAGGTGGAATCATTGAATCTTCTTTCACACCGGGAAAATATTGTTTGGAATTGGGTGCTGTTGTGTACAAGCGCGACTGGAGGTTTGATGAACAAGGCTTGCCTACAGACCTTGTCAAAAGGTTTGACACTACTTGTATTCCTGCACAGCTTGCTTAGTTAGTGCCCAACAATCGCAGCTCGCACTTTAATGTCTTTTTTTGCCAGGATTGACCATGCATGTGTAGCTATGAGCTTGATGAATTCTCGAGCTTGAAGAAGAATTCTCTAGTTCAAAACTTGTGCTACAAATATATATATATCTATCTATCTACCTTGCTAGCTCTATTTGTATGTATGCTTCTCACGCTCTTGTTCAGATCAATACTCAAACTTCTTGGAGTTAATCACAATCTCAAGCTTCAAAGAATGGTGAAAGTTTTTGAGCTTCACAATGAAATGAGGGTCAAGTGAATTCAAAAATTTCACTGCCAACTTAAATCATTATTCTAAAATATGAAATATTAAGCAACCACATTACAACTACTTTTATACATATTAACGTGTTTGGATCTCATGAACTTTTGAATACTAAGAAAGGAAAGTCGTTTGTGGGTTTTGCTGGGTCACAGAGGAATGGCAATCCCAGATTCAAGTGCAAAGCATGGACTGCAGCTACTGCTTGAAGATTACCCATATGCAGTAGATGGGCTTGATCTATGGGCAGCCATCGAAACTTGGTACACCGACTTTGTGGACATAGCGTATGCGAATGATGCCGAGGTTGTGCGCGATGTGGAGCTTCAGAGTTGGTGGACAGAGGTCCGCACGGTGGGACATGCGGACAAGAAAGATGCACCTGGATGGCCAGAGCTCAATTCCAAGAAGAACCTGGTTCAGATCTGTGTCACCATCGCGTGGGTGGCGTCTTGCCATCACGCAGCTGTGAATTTTGGTCAATACCAGTACGCAGGGTTCATGCCCAACCATCCCACATGCATGCGGCGACTCATCCCGGAAGAAAACACCGTGGATTGGAATGAGCTTCAAGCTCATCCCAAGAAATTTTACTTCGAAACTATCTCCAGCCAGGCACAGGCAATTACGGTCATGACCACAATCCAAATCTTGTCCAACCATGCCTACGATGAAGAGTACCTCGGCCAGCGTAACGAAGCAAACTGGACAAATGACGAGAAGGTAAGAAGAAGCTCCCTAAACCCTAAACCCGAAACCTAACTCTGCAAAATCAATTTGGGCAGCAATGTAGTAGCTGCTGCACCGGTGCCATCGCTGCTGCTCGCGAAGCTCTCTCTAGGTGCTGCTGCTTGTGGTGGTGCGTGGTGGGTGGTTTGCTTGTTTGCTTAATTGAATGCATTTGATTGCAGATCTTGACAGCTTTCAAAAATTACCACACGAACATCACTAAAGTCGATGAGCTCATCAAGGGACGAAACGCCGACAAAACTCTCAAGAACCGTTATAGTCCTGTGCAGCTTGAGTACGAGCTCCTACGTCCTCATTCTGAAGGAGGCTTGACAGGCAGGGGTGTGCCCAACAGTGTTTCTATCTAAGAAAAACCCAAAAGATTTGGAATCACCTTCTTCACCTTCATCTTCTTCTTCTCCTTTTTTTCCTCCTGTTCTGCTGTCAGTAGAATAGAATGAAGGCCTGGAGTGCAACAACAACACCACCCATTGATTGCTGCACAAACTTTTGGACATGCAAGCTTTCCATGCCATGGGCTGCAAGGATCTCATTATATGATAGAATCAAAAAGAGGCATGGAAGTTTTGCAACAGCATATGTTCTTCTTCTTTGTGATGATTTTGATTTTGGTTCAAGGTCTGCCAAGTTTCTTCATAGCTCAATATGGTGATAAAGTGCTGGAGGAGCTTAATTAGCAGGCTTAATTGTAAGTGTTCCTAAAGAGTGATTAAGTCTTGAAGAGTTAAGTAGGTTCTTTCTTTTGAGTTCAAGAAGGCACACAAAAGACAGACAGTCAGACAGGGAGACAGACAGAGAGGTTGGCTTTAGAACAAAAGATTTTCTGTGAACTTGGTGTTTCCACCTTTGGAATTTTCAAAAATAATTTACATACGTGCCAAGGAACAACCTGGTGAATTCTGAATTGACACCTCTTCTTAAGTACCAATGCCTCCCTTTTCATCCTCAAGAGTATCATGCTAAAGCAGGAAAGCTTTTTCCACGTTGGTTTTGAGCTCTGCTCTTCTTCCAATTTTTTTCCTTATTTTATTTTTCCCTTCTCTTGTTGCTTGTTGCCCTTTCTTTCTTCTTGCCTTTTCCTTCATGATCTCCATCTCTCTTGAGAAATCAAAGAAATTGGCAAATTTGCAAGAGCAGGGGTTTAGAATGTGGACCTCTTTCCATGAGCAGCAGATCAAATAGACGAGCAATCTGGACACTGACGTAGTCTCAACAACACCAAGGAAAATGCCCACAACATGAAATTTCTAACTAGAAAAACTGTAATGGTGCTCCAAAGACAACAACCTTTGTAACACAACAATACAGTCTCCTTTTTTGCACAATCTCCCTAATCTTTATCATCAATAATTCAAACTAATCTTGAGCAGGTATAATACAAGCAAAAGTGATGCCTTCAAAAAGGTTGGAGGCGGAAGTGACAATGCCTTAAACTTTCACTGTTGTTGCAATTGCTGAAAAACCTAGGCCATCAAGCCCTCCCCCTGAGATTTAGCGCTTGATTAACTTGGTGAGGTTTTCCATTGCATCCCTTGTTACCTCAAGAGCTGCATTCCTTTCACGTAATATTGATTGCAAATCTTCTACATCTTCATCCTCTTCGATATCTGCATGCACTACTAGAGGTTTGCGGAATTCTTGTTTTTGCAGTCCCTACGTTCAATACACTGGCATGTATGCCACAGAAGAAGGAGCAGCCAGGTAAAAGAATCTAAGATCCCATCAATCATTTTCCTCCTCATGAGATTCTTTGAGAACCTTTGTTGTGAACTCACATGCATTTTTTGTGGAATATGAATCTCTCAGATTCAAACCCTAGTAGTATTGAGCCAGATGCTGCAGCTTCTTGATGCTTCAATTTCTGGATTTATTGATTTGTGCAATGCAGTTTACCACAAGGTTATGGCTGAAAACATGATGCGTCTAGCTCAAGATATCCCTGACACACGTTGTGTGAATCCTGCCCACTACTGCACAGCAAGCTGCCATTGATAACAACATGTCTTCCTTCAAACCCCAGTGGTGTATTGTATGTACAAACTACAGCTCCTAGCGCAGGAGGCCCTTGCAAACAATAATGTCTTCAGCTCGTGGGTGGTTCCCATGATGAGCTTCTCTATGTAAAACACCAGCAACTAAACATGTCAGATTCAAGCTGTGCAACTGAGGGCAGATGATCAGCAACTTCTTTCGCTCACATATTCTTTGTGTTTTGCTGTGGACAGATGCAGAAACTTTGGGTGTTGCAGAAGGAGCAGATGGTTTTGTTGTTGAAACTGGAATTGCAGATGCAATATTGCAGGTGTGAATGCTAATGCTTCAATTCATGATTCTCCACTTCATGTCTTTTAGGATTTTGGGGTCAGAGACTTTGTCATAAAAAACATTAGATGCTGCATTTGCCAAAATTTGCAGAATGCTTGCCACCATGGGGAACCTTTTTTACACATTGTTAGTTTTTAGATTTTGTAGCCTTCCAAGTTCCAAGTGAGCATTAAATTCTCATAGAAAAGCAAAATCTTCAACAACACCAATAGAATCTATAGCATCAACCATGTCTAACACAACAATTACACAAGTTGAACAACTATTGTTTCCTTGAAAAATAATGTTGCATTGTTGGCTTCCATAGTTGCTAGCTGAAATTTAGGTAATAAAGCTCTAGTGATGTTTGTTTTATCTCATCCTTTGATAATGGTTGTTTTCATGGCTTTCACTTCTATCCATGCTTCATATAACTAACCACAATTTCTAGGTTTTAAGTTGGCCATTTTGAAGTCTACCTTTGGATTTTGCCCAGCACCAATTTGGTCTTTGATTGTTTGAGAAATCGAAGAGTTAAAAATGAATTTTTGATGCATGTTTGAGTGGTTTTGCAAAATCACATATATTGGTTAAAGTTCATTTATGTAGTTAACAAGAACAAAAATTAACAAGATGTTTGCATGTTTTCTTTTACCAATCTAAAATCTTTTTACTAATGTGAACACTCCAATAATCTATGATCCACATCATCTTTTGTTCTTTTAACTCTAAAATTTGAATATGGATAATGTTTGTGCAAGTAAAGAAGGATAATGTTTGTGACAATTTTTTTGGTCGTTTCCAAGGATAACCAATGGTTTTTGTTGAAGGTGAGGTCCCAGCCATCTTTGATGCAAATTTTCTTTCCTCTATTGTTTGGTGGAAATGTTTTAAATGTAGTGCTAGTAAACACAATTGGTGGAAGTAGTCCATTACATCACTACATGATACCACCATTGTGATTTGCTTCTTATCCTCCAAACTTAACACTTGCACATGTTAAATTCCTTTTGGTTCCCAAGTTCTCTCACCACCATTAAGCACAAGATGGATTCCATTGGATTGTTGTTTGCAACAAATGTTGATGGAATGTAATATGCTTTCACCAAATAAACAACCATGTAAATCATGGTGTAGTCTTGAACAACCGAATTTGGTGGAAGTTTGTTTGTAGCAATGGTTGCCACATGTTAATTCCCATATATGTAATCACTAGAAGAAAAATAGATATTTTCAATTGGTTTTTGTGATTAAATTTTAATCATAATCAACATTTGTAACTAAAATCTTATTAATTCCTTGGACAAGTTGCATGTGTCAACAAATACAAGTTCATCCTTTAATTCCATTATATACATATTGTCATATGCGGTTAAAATACAATTATTTTGGTCACAATTAAAGGCAAATGATGTGCTGCCACGTGTTTCAATATTTAATTATTTAAAATATAAATATTATTATTATTTTGAAATAATTTAAGACTTTCAATCCAAATGTTTGATTGATTTTATATTATGATACATGGCCCTGTAACCTACAAAGGAGGAACACCCAGAATGCTTCCAGGCGCCCAATCTGACCCCCCCTTGGGACCCAGTTATGTCCTCTCAGAGGCACAGACTGTCTACTACTTCCCTGACTTGCTACAGCTCGAAGGCTGCTATACAGGACCACACAATGCAACTTGCGATCACACAGATGGAGAGCACGAACCTCATGCCTCAAAACACAACAAACAATTAGACCCGTGACCTCAGATTAAAACTTCTGCAGTGCGTCGGCATAGCTAGACACCACGGACTGACACCAAGAGACTTCACAAACTCATCTTCTTGTCTTTTATTTCACAGCAAACGCTCCGACAGCACAAGCTTCCAGACCCTTGCCATCATCTAATCTGTTCAACTACTCTTAAATCAGAAGCTAAAACATGTCAGTTGCTAATCGCAGCGGAAGAGAAAACTAGCAATCCGATTCAAAGATGCTCTCTAAGCTTCTGTCTATCTTGCCTCTTACTCACTACTTTCTATCCTCCAAAAACTGCTTCCTCTCCTACTTATCTCCTTTCCTCCTGTTCCTGGCTTCCTCCCGAAGCTTTTTTCGTCCTCGCATTCTTCACCCAGATCACTTCCCTCCATCCCTCATCAATGAGGCGCCGCATATCCTCATTGATCCGCCGCCATCTTTCTCCAATTCCCTGCCATAACACAAACACCTAAGCATCCCATGCAAACAAAATCTCCCCTTGCACTAATGGAACCGAGATTCACCGTCACTGATCAACTTAGGCGGCAGAACAGCTCTTGAGTTCACAGGGCCAAAGAGTCTTGTGCACGGTCACCCATTGTCCGGCTACAGCCCAATGTAAGTATGCAACATAACAATTTTAAATGAATTTAATATAAAATATTAACATTGAGTTGGTAGGTGTACTTAGGTATTAACATAAGTAGGTGCTTACAAATTTAAGCTACATACCTACTTAGGTAAAAAGGTAGGTAGGTAAGCAGGTCCTACCTTCTTAGGCTAAATATTTATTCATATATGTAGGTACATAAGTTTACCTAGGTGGGTAGGTCAAACTAAATACCTACCTAACTAAGTAGGTAAATAGGCTAGGGAGGTAAATAATTTAAAAATATGCGTTATTTTATTTTATTTTTGGGTTTAACCTTTTGATTGGCTCATCCCCTATGCACAAATTTTTTAATGTGAAATTGGATGACCACACCCCTTGTTTATATAATCTTCAAAATAAGAATGGAAAACAAACAATATGGAATAAATTTTGAAATTGTGACTTCCTCACAAACTAAGTTGCAACTCCAAATTTTTCTTCATGCCTTTTGTTCTTATTTTTTATAACTATAAACAATGTAATTACACGACTCATTAGATAATTAGATAATCAACTAATTAATAATAATTCAATCTAACATATATTTAAAATATAAAATATACATTACAAATATTAAGTATTCATTATCAACTACTTAAATAAATAATTCCTGTAATTGAAAAAACTAACTTTCTAAAAAATATTCAAATTATAGATAATGAACTAACAATTGTTACTATAAAATAAATTCTAACACGATTATTAAAAAATAATAATATTAAACTATTTAAATTAGTGATTATATAATTACATTTATTATTGTAAAAAAATTATTGGTCAACTATTTTTTTCAATAGATAATTATTAATTATAAAAACAATAATTTGATAAACATATCATTAATTTTTATAATTACAATAAAATTACTGTAAAATTATTTATCATAAATGATTAATTACAGAATTAAAAACTTAAAACTTAAAATATTTTATAATAATTCATGAAACTAAAAGCTTTTCAATAATTATTATAACTACCTTATAAATTTTCCAAAAATTTATTTCAAATTTCAGGTTTGTGGAAAATAATGTTCAATTAAAAAATAATTATGCATATACTATTTTAAATTCTTATCTGAAGTAAGTAAAACGATTTTAAAGTAATGTAACATTCATTACAATAATCCATTTATTTTACTGTAAGAATATAGATTATATAATATAAAAATCTATGTTGTAACAATAATTATTTACTGAACATATAATTAATAACTATAATCATTTATAATTATTTATAAAAGTGATTTATTATGGATAACATTAGTAGAAAAAAACCTTAAAACTCAAAACATTAATTTTCTGAATTCAAATATCAACTTTTAGATCAAATAAGTTTAATTAATTTAAATTAAAAAATTGAGAATTGAAATAGTAATTTTTAGAATAAACAATAACCATTTATAATTCAAATATCAATTTTTAGATCAAATATGTTTTTTGACTTTAAATAAAAATTTTCAAATTCAAATAATGTTTCAAGGAATTTGATATCCATTTTCAAATTCAAATATCAAGTTTCAGATTTAAATTATTTTTCTAGAGAATTGAAATAGTAGTTTTCAGAATTGAAATATAAATTTCAAATCTTTTTTTTTGAAACTTAAAAATTCAGAAATTAATTATAAATTTTAGATTGATTTTTTTTATAAAAATTCATATAATTAAAAAAAAAGTCCAATAACAATTTTGAGAATAAAATATCAATTTTCAGATTCAAGTTTTTTATTTAATAATTGAAAAATGAATTCCAACAGCAATTTTTAGAATTGAAACATTGATTTTAATGTTTAAATATAATTCTCAAATTGGAATTATAATTTTAGACTCAAACATATATTTCTTAATACAACTAACATTTTTTAGAATTCATATTTAAAACTTCAAATTGAAATAAGAATTTTTGGAATTCAAAGAACAATTTTTGAATTCAAAATATAATTTTGAGAACTGAAGTAAAAAATTTCAGTATTGAAATATCGATTTTCAGATTTGAATAACAATTTTTAGATTCAAATAAAGATTAAAAAATTAAAAAATTCAGAATGGAAATAAAAAATTTCAAATTCACATAACTTTTTATAATATTTAAATATCAACTTTCTAGATTCAAATATAATTTTCAGAACTGAAAATATCAAATTTCATATTTGAATAATAAATTTCAGAGTTCAAATATTAATTTTATATTCAATATATGAACAATATACATAAATATGCATAATTAATATACACACAAATATATATTTATGATATATTTTACATATCATAAATATAATTTTAATACATACATAAAAATACACCCCTATGTCACCATAACATATTTTGAAAATGTAATTAATTTGGTGATTATTGCAACTAATGGGACATATTAATCTATTAATGGATGAAATCAGGTTTAAAAATGGATTGAAGTTTTTCAATAGTTGCATCATAGTTATAAAAATGACTAAAATAATTGAAATTTGATCTTATAATTATAAAATACTCTCAAAATTAGTCGCAAATGATTACAATTTGCATGGAGTCGTAAGCAGAGTGATTACATTTTGGCTGATTTCTACTAGTTATTGTTTCAAGAACTATTTAGATTATTTGCTTGCAACAATAAACTCTCCATGTTTGGGTTTGATGAATTCAAAAGAAACGGATTGTAACAAACTTTTGAGGATGGGTTGCACAATGCTTGTTGATAAAGGTTGGCTAGCTTGCTTCATTTTTCATAGGAAAGAAACCATTTCATCTCTTAGCTTTGGATGCTCTTTAATTTTATGCATGTTCTATTTGGGATTTTTCTTTGTTGTTTCATGTTTTATAACTTGAATGTAATTTCTTTTAGCACCCATATTTTGTAGACCATTCTCACATTGTCCCACTAATGAATCTTGCATATGGACTAGGAACACTTGGTAATCCATAAGTAGTTTGCAAGAAGGTAAAAGCACTTTTGTTATTTTCATAGCTTTTCACTATTATTAAAATTGGTGGTCATAGATGTGATTAGAACCAATTTTGATACTCCTCTCTTTTCTTATAATGTTTTGATGGTGTCTTGCTTTCAACCTCTTTTTTTTATTTCTTGTTCGTTCAAGTCTCACATTTTGTTGCTTTCCGGTCTAGCAACTAGTCATTCCTCTTTTTGCACAATGGATGATTATGCATGGTTGCTACCACTCTCTCGTTATTACAAGATTTTTTTTCACGATTTGCATCCCTTTTTCCTTTGAAATTCTTTGAAATGAAATAAAATTGGATATTTGTCCTTCATTGTTAGTTATTTTGCATAAAGTATTGAAACAAAAATTTCAAGCTAAATATGTAAACTAAAATGCGACGATTAAACCTTGCAAATGAAAGTTAAAGTTAAAAAACAAGAAGTTGTTACAAGCATAACCAAACAATATCATCCTTGTAACCAAATCCAACATTTAATTTACCGATTTTATTTTTTTCCACATTTATTATAGCAAAAAATTCAGATTTAAAAAAAATTATTGCTAAAGTGAAAAAGTGAAAAGTAAATAAATACATTTGGCAATAAATAGCCAAAATGGTAAATGTATTAAAATAATAAGCTAAACAACAAATATCCGGATATAAAATCACATAGATTAATACATGTAATCAAAGTGTTGCCATTGTTTTTATGCATTCACATTGTTTATCTAGCTCCATAATGACATAACTTGTAGGGTTTCCATTTTTTAAAATCCCCCTTGCAAGATGGGCTTACATGTTGGGGCCTTGGGCTCCTCCTCCTTAGACTCATAGGGTGTAATGCCCTGTTGCTAGGGCATTACCCTATACTCAACATCACCAGCCATGCCTACAAGTAAATTACTTGGTCTCCTTTTGCAAAGGATACTGGAAGCTTGGAAGGACAACATTCTTTAGATATTGCAAGTATTTTTTACTTCCAAAGTGTTTTTTTGCATCACTGGGTTCACAAGACTATTTCAAATCCATAGCTTCTTCAGATGGCTACTTTTTAACACTTGGGACCATGGAGCATATAAATGACATTTGGAAATCATTCTCTATACAATGGTGTACCCAATTTTGCTCACCTTTTTGTTTCACTCCAATTGGGGATGAACCCGAGATTTGAGGGTCAAACTAGGGCCCAAAGACAGGGTGACTTTACAAACAACTCTAATAATCTCCCTTATAAAAATTTAATTACCTTTGACACTAGAGTGGACTCATGATTGTACAATGTTATGCCAATCTTGCAACCCATTCAACAAATTTGTGTTGGAATTCCAAGACCTAATAATTCTGATCCTTTGCAGCTTTTTGAAATTTTCATATATGGTATATGTATCCAAATTTGGGCTAATTTGGAGCTACATCAAAGAATTGGAAAAAAACACTGTGATTACCGCACTTCAAATTGACATTTACTTAGAGTAGTTTTCATTCAAAGATCACCCAATTTTTCCAGAATTATTTGCATTTTAAAGTTTATATGTGGCTCAAGGCTATTTCAACACAAATATTTTCTAAATTATTTCTTGTTATTGGGCTGCCAATGAAGATTCCCTAACCCTACATGGATGGTGGTAGATGTCAAGTATCTCAAGGCATGTTTGTTTTGTTGCCAAGGTTCCTAGTTCTCCACTTTTGACAACAATTCTACTCAATGAATCAGTTGTAGTTGGGTGCGCTATTTGCACTTAACCCAGATTGACCATGTCTTGATCAATTGAGTCACAATGATGGCATATAACTCTAGATCTAACGTTTTGATCTCCATGCAACAAGGATTTTTTATTTTTTTTTGTGAGTTTTGATCTGGATCCATATCAACCATCCAATCCAAAATCACACCATCTCATACTTTTGTGAGCAAAATTGCTGATTTTTCCAGTTCAACAAAATTGGTACCCAATAAATTAACCTCTATAGCTTCAATGGAGAAGCTTGCATGATGACCCAAAGTACTTTGGGTTAGTGCACAAGCTTGGTGATTGTCATCAGCCAAAGTAGACACAGGTTTAGAGGCTGCTTGTCGAGTTTTATTCAACCATGTTTTTGTAGGGTTGTGAAACAAAGTGCAGATAGCAACTAGCATGGTCCCATGCTGATAAACACTACTCCGCATGGATCCAAAGACAAATATAATTGCAATCTCGTTCTCAATTCTATATCCAATACTCTATACAGCTTTGATGCAACAATAAAAGGGGAAAAAAGTGAAAACCCATGTAAAATTTGGGTTTGTAATGTGTGTGTTTGATATGGTGAAATTGTGTAGTATTGACATCCACCTCCTATTAACGAAGGTAGTTTGGTTTGGTTTGGTTTGTTTTGTTTTGTCATGTTGAGGACCCCCAAACCACAATGCCCCTTTGTCATGCTCTCAATACCGTTGGAAAGCCCTTGATGAGTAGGGGGTGCATTGAGGTGGTTTCACAAAGTTTAGATCAATGAATATTGAAAAGTTTGGTCATTGAAAGTTTAAGAAACTTAAAAAATTAAAAAAAAATCTGGGAAATTGGGTTGCTCTCTCTATTTTTGGAAAGCCCTCAATGATTTCATATTTTTTAGAGCAAAGGTGTGGGAGATGATGAATTTTGAGTATTTTTTGCATTATAAATTGAATACAGTTCACTCTATATTTAATGGAAATGAGATTTCAAACTTTAGGTTAAAGACCATCTTCCCTTTCAAAAATTCATTTAATATTACAACATTTGCACATAATTTGTGGGAATTTTCATAGTTTTACTTCAAGATATTCTAGGCAAGTCTGTTCCTAACACATAATATTCATATCTAAAATTATGTAAAATTCAACCTACAGACCTCAGGATGAGACTCTAAAATCCTGGAAGGGTTCAAGGGGTGTGTCACATTGTGATCTTGCCATTCACATTAAAAATATCTTAAGGTAAAGGAAGAATTATGGAAATTCAAATATTTCACTGTGCAAAAATATAATCTTAAAAAAAATCCCTCTAAAAGAAACCAAAATCCTTCAAGATATTGTAACTCTATAACTAATCTCAAGTTTCAACACAAGCCAAAATTTCATCTTTCAAAAATCCTTCTATAAAAATGGACCTACTACCTATGGGCCAAAATCCCTTAAGCTACTATACCCTATAATGAATTTAAACACAATATCCTTGCCTTGGTAGGCAAGGCCAACAAACCAATATTGGGTGAGTTTTTAGCATACTAACTAGGTAGAAGTAAACAACGTGTTGGAGCCAAATAAAGGTCCAAGACAACTTCCTTTTCTTATGATCTTATGATCAAGTCTAAAGGGCATGTTGTAACAATTATTTATTTGGTGATTTATTTTTTCGGGAACTAACTCTTTGTCCCAACTAAAAAACCTTCTCCACTTTGCATAAAATATGATAAAGCCCAATAAGACATACTTGCACTTTGAGGCTTGAACCTCATTGAAGGTGAACAAACCCATGACCCATTCAAACTAGTGTTATCCAAGCTGAATGGACCTTAGTTATTTTAGAGTAGCCTATATGATTAGGCTCCCTTTACACTAGGAGTTAGGGCTGAAAAAAACTTGGGGCCAGCTTTGAGCATTTGGGGCTTGTTGTTCGGCCCCAAGTTACTAATAAATGCTACAACATTGATGTAAGGATATTAATAAATGGTGGAACATTGGCCCCAAGGATTGCAAATTGGCCTTTGGTATCCTATTTTTAAGCCTTGGGTTCAATACAAGGCCATAAAGTTCAACAACTATTAGTAACTTGGGACAGATTGAAAGGTTTTTTCTATTTAAGCCTTGACTCTTAAATAAAGCTCTTGGGGCCAATTTCAACTTTTGCACCAATAGAATTGCTTGATTTGAATTGAACATCGACCTTGACTCCTTGTGTGAAGTGGGGCTTCGTCTCCATTTTTTCAATGCTAAAAGTTAAAACTTCATCTTGCAAACAATTCGTTCTTTACCATATAGGGAAGGCCTTCTCCATTCCCTTCTCACTAGGGCCTCCTTTCGTAATTTGAGGAATGTAGCCTTGAGGGTAGTAGCCAAAGGGTATATGCTTGAAAATTAGGGGAAGGCCATGAGAACTTTTCTAAGGCTCTTCCTTCATTTGAGTGCCCAACTGAAGATGGTAGGTGGTAGCTTGACCCGAGGCCCCAAAACCTAAATTGGTTATGCATAAGGGTAAGTTATCAAATAATCAATTGAGAACTACTGATTCACCTACCAATTATACATTTGTTTATATAGATTTTTACAAAAATTAAAATTAAAATTTATTTTTTCTATTTTCCAAGTTTTTGTGTTAGCTTTTAAAGATTGATAACCTATCTAGATGATAATAAGGTCACAACTCAATAACTGGTCAACATTAGTTGGAATAACTGTTGGGTGGGTACCTGATTTGGGTGCTCAGCATGTCACTCTGGATAATAAAATTAAATGTCTAAGTTTAGCTTTATTTTTTTGGGCAGCCCCACCAATGAAACTGTAGCTAGAACTGCATATACGTGGGAACTACTAATGGCAAACTACCTGGACCAATTTATGATCGACCAATCAGAAATACTGAGCCGCAGTCAGGTCCAATTTATTGCACTCCTTTCTGGAGGTACACAACTGTGTTGTGCCTTTTACCAGCTACAGTAAGTAAGCTGCACGAATTTAGACATTTAATTCTATTATCCAGAGTGACATACCGAGAGCACCCGGTGGAGATGCTCTTACAAACATGGGAGGTGACTTGACCTCAATCATCAGTTTATTGGCATTGCCTTGGTAGGCAAGGATATTGTGTTTAGGTTCATAATAGAGTGTAGTAGCTTGAGGGATTTTTGGTTCCCTAGGTAATAGGTCTATTTTTATATGAGGATTTTTTAAAAGATGATATTTTGGCTTGTGTTTGAAACTTGAGATTAGTTATAGAGAGTTATAATATCTTGAAGGATTTTGGGTTTCTTTTTAGAGGATTTTTTGAAAATTATATTTTTTCATGGTGAAATATTTGAGTTTTCATAATTCTTCTTCTGGTCACTGGTGTGAAGTTATTATTAAAAACAAACTAATCTTGTCATCAGCACATGGGTTCTTCTTCTTTTTCTCTTGGAGAAGTGTTTTACAAAGTACCAACTTGCCAATTAAACACTATGTAAAGCCCCACCCCGCCCCTCCCCCCCCCCACAAACACACACACACACACACACACAAACACAAAAGTTGCCAATTGGTCTACCAAAAGACCCACAAAGCTCAA
>Ga0209208_10004556_pt1 | contig 19602 bp, 21 predicted proteins | sample S1TSphfallax_3_FD_187694 | JGI IMG/M metagenome (GOLD analysis project Ga0209208, IMG submission 187694) | Host-associated microbial communities from peat moss isolated from Minnesota, USA - S1T2_Fd - Sphagnum fallax MG (SPAdes) (version 2) | ecosystem: Host-associated > Plants > Peat moss >... | reverse complement strand
GCCCGTGTGAGTGAGTAAAACTTGTCCACTCTTCCTAGTCTTTCCCGGGACTTCTAGCACGCCCCTTTTACCCCCCTCTAGTGCTGGAAGTCGGGATCGTGCCCCAAGTTCCAACCGCTTTCGCATTGTCGCATACTTGGACCCTCAAGTGGGTCTACAAGGAACTTGGGAGCGCGACAATTATGTAGTCAAAAGTAATGGCCAAGGTAGATGAGATTAGAGAATGCAAGCAAAAAAAAAAGAAGTCCAAAAGGGCAGCTGAAACTTTGATTGTTGTTGAACGAGCAATTCAAAGGTCCATTGAAAAACGAGCAAGGGCAACTTTCATTCAAGCTTGGCCTCCAATTACAATTAGGGATGTTGGTAATTAGTTTCATAACAATTTTGCAATAGGGTTGTGAGCTAGCCCATATGGGCATAAAGGTGTCAACCTTGGGGCCATTACATAAACTCAAAGTGTTGTTAAAGCACGAGGGTGCAAACGGGATATAATGAGCCAACATGATTATTGTAAAAAAAAATTGCATGTCATTTTTCCCAAAATTTTCTTTTCTTCATATGAATGAATTTGAAACAATTTTTTTGCAACTTGTCACAATAAATGCTTATAGTTGTCCAAGTACATGACATGTTTTTTTCTTCATCATTTTTGAATAAATATGAAATTTTGAAAATGTCCTAATTCCTTGTAAATTCAATGTTTCATCTTTTAAAATGATAATAATTTCAATCCATCACTAGTTTTTTAAAAAAATGTTTTTATTGGATTTAAAAAAAAAAAACACATCATGTACATTTTACCACATTTATGTGTGGCAAAATTCTAAAATTCTAGATCATTTTTGGGAAGTTTTTTGAAATTTAAAAGTTTTACAATTCCACATATCTTAGGGTATGAGTGTTTTTTTAATGTGATTGATAGGTCTTTATCCTCTTAATTTTTTTCCCATCAAATGTCTTTTATTATATGAGTCCTTTTGATAGTCCTTTCCCAAATTGACTCCTATTTGAGGCATTGTTATTCACTTTTAGAGGTCCTAAATCAAAATTTAAACTTAAAATTTCATCAAATGGAGTTTTGGTTTGAATTCCTTCACATTCGTATCAATGAAAAAGCAATAACTTGCCATGATTGCCATTGCTTTAAATGGAAAAACATAAATATTTATCCAATTTTGATTTTCTTTCTTTGTGTTCCAATTATCTTTTTGGTTCATTGGATTGTGACTACACCCAAGAACAAGGACAAGGATGCAAGTTATTGGACATGTTCCAGCTAGGCACAACATTGTTTTTCTTGATTAAACAATAGAAATAGGGGGGTGGATTAAAGGAGATGCACATCACAGGGTGATCAACCACATTAGATTAGGAAGATCAAAGGGGGAGATGAACATTACCATGGGCCAAGAAACAAAAACTAATTAAAAGGAGGAAGAGAGGAACATCACCAAGGCCAACAACACTTGACGATTGATCAAAAGGAAGAGATCACCGCATAGAGCATGACCTGCACCACATAAAGCAATGCTTGTGAAGCATAACAACTAATCGATCAAAAAGAAAAAACAAACATCACCAAGGTTGACAAACAAGAATTGATCAAAAGAAGGAGATGAACATCAAGGGGGGCAACAAGTAATAACGTATTAGAAGGAGGAGACGAACTAAACTAGGATTAACAAGCGATAAGAAGAGGAGACAAATTAAACTAGGGTTGGCAAGTTGCAATTGAATCGATTAGAAGGAAGAAACAAATTGAATCAAGGTTAACAATGAAGAGGAGGAAATGAATTGATTAGAAGGAAGACATGAATTGATTAAAAGGAGGAAAAATAATAATTAGGAAGAGATGAACTTATCAGGAGTTTTGAGAGAAGGAAGAGACGAACTAAACCACGACCAACAAGCTGCAAATGAATTGATTAGAAGGAGGAAATGAACTAAACCAAGGTTGGTAAACAAGAATTAATAAAAAACAAGAGGTGAACTAAATGAAGGTTGACAAGCAAGAAGAGACAAATTGATTAAAAGGAGGGAAAAAAGAGGAAATGGACTAAACCAAGGCGGACAATGAAAGAAAAGACGAACATTACCAAGGTTGACAACGACGGAGGAGATGAACATCACCAAGGCTTACAATAACTGATGATTGATTAGAAGGATCACCACACAAGACGTGACCTTCACCACACAAAATGATGTTTGTGAAAGGTAACAACTAATTAATCAAAAGGAGGAGACGAACATCACCATGGCGAACAAAGTGGGGAGGGGGGGGGTGCTACATGTTAAATATTTGATTAGTAGAAGGAAATATCAGCATCACCAAGGCTAACAACAAGAACATTGTCATTGTAGTAGATGCAACAATAGAAAAGGAAGGGAAGCTTGAAGAGGAAGGGAAGTTGTGGCAGTGATGCCCATTTGTGTTTGAATTTTAAGTTATTGTAAACATTACAAACCTTATGCCAACCTTATTGCAATTGATCTAAAGCCCTAAATGTAAACAAATTTTCCAATTGTTGATGGAATGTGAACATGATTACATGGGGAACATGGTTAATACCTAGTTTATAAATGTTCGATGAATAGTCTAGTAATGTTCAGTGAATAGATGGATTTTGAGAATATATGAGGATTTTTATCATTGTTCATTGGGTGAAACTTATTTGGAATTGTGGTAGGTGTATGGCAGATTTTTTTTCAAGCAAACTCTCCTAACTTTGGAAGGGCACAACTTTCACAATTCTAAACAAAATTGGATAATTTAAAGGCAGAATGGTGTGCCCATAGAAGTGCTACAAATTTTTTTTAAAATTACAAGCAATTGAGTAATAACTAGCACATTATTGAGTGATAACCCACTAAATGTTTAGTTGTAAGCTTGTCTACCTTACCAAAAGAAATTATTCACAAACTAACATGTCTATCCCCAACTAGAAAATAATGTTTTTAATTATTTTAAAAAATATATTATTAATTTAAAAATAAAATAATTGGAACCTATACAAAATAGGTTTGAGTTTTAGGTTTGAATTTAATTGGAGGCTATTTTCTAGGTTTGAGTCAAGGCTTGATTCTACGTCAAATTCTTTTGTTTCCTAATTTAAAACCAAAGGTTTGAGGACATAGAAACAATCTAAGAACTTTAAACCTTGGGTTCTTACTTTTTATTATAATTGAAATTACATGTGTAAAAATGTAAGATCCCATATATTAATTGTTAGGGTAAATATATAACTCAATTACTCCTATAATATATTATTATATTTCTTCTTTAGATTATATATATATATATATACACAAAATAATAATAATAAATATTAATGATTAGAAAATTTCAAAATAAGAAGTATATTATGGTGAATTAAAATGGTCCAAAGTAAGGAAATAAGGTGACATAATATATTTTTTAGGAATAATTTTATGAGAAAAAGTTGCAATCATATCAAGGCATTTGGCTATTGGCTAAATCATGAGATTGAAATATGTGATTCCATAGAGCAAATTTGCAAAGAGGTGACAAAAATGCTAAACATTTTTCTTCATAGTTATACATTTGAATCCTACCCACATTTCGCACTATGTATTCCCATTTATCTCCACCTCCATTAACTGCCCACCCATATCCCGCCAATGGCCTATTACCTTATCTTCCTACTTGTCCTACTTGTTTGGCTACCTCAAATAACTTATTATAAAACTATCATTTCCACCCAAAAGTACTTCCCTAAACCTTAAACACATAAACCCCTTTATGTAAGCTTTTTGCATCTCCCTTTTTACTTGCCAAGAACTTTGAGTGTTATGTTGTGCACTACTAGTGAAGATCAACTATTTAATTTTATTTTAATGTTTTTGTATGTTTTTCAATAATTCGTAATTATTTATGTCAAGGTCATTACTACAATCTACCCAAATATAGGAGGGGTCATTCAAAAGATCATCATGCTATCCACTTAACTATTCATAGTGGGAAAGCTAACTTTCTCTTTGGCAGGTGCCCAAGGTCATCTTTCTAAGTTAGGTAAACACCTAATTACACTTCAACTTTAGAAAATATGTTAGGGTGTGTGGACACTAGAAAGGCTACATACCCAAAAGCATCCATCTTTTATTTCAACATTTGTCTTTCAAGACTTCATATTGTTACTTAGGTGATAGTGAACCCCAAAAAAAAAGCTTCATATCTTTGGAGTTGAACTTCTTGCTCCCCAAATGGTGTGGACACTTTGATTGATGCCAAGGACAAGAATTGTATGTTCCAAATGGCAAAATGATGGAAGGTGATGGAATGGGAGGGTGGCAGAATGCAATGTTTTGCCCAAAGGAAGACATTGAACTCACATGCAACATTAACATCAACTGGGCAGGCCTAGTCAGGTTGAAGACTTCATTCTTCAGGGCTGTACTGGTTTTCCTTTGCCCTTTTCTACCTCTTTTTACTTTGCTTACAAGGGAGAATGGAGGGGTCCTGTGGGGTCTACCAGACCTGGTGCCAAGAGCTATCATTGACACAACCATTCTGCAAAATTAACATGACCATTATGCAAATCCACATGAACATTATGCAAATCCACCAAAAGGCCATTACATAAGGGACTGTGCCAGGTCCAGGTCATTGTGGCCAGTGAGGTGCCTGCGAGAAATTTGAGCAAGCCTATATTTGGGAATGGGCACCAAAACAGGCACAATGGCTGGTACTGAGCTTGCTCCATAATACATTATGGTATGTTAGTCTACACCCATTTCCTCATGTTGATCATTTTCCCTTCCCTTTTGTTCCCCAAAACAGGTCTTTCAATTCCCTGGGATTGAGAATCTTCTTAGTCAACTTCTTGGGCACAAATAGACAACAGAGTGTTGAACAAGACGCTGACCAGATGAGAAAGCCCACTTGTGTGTTACTCATAGTTCAAAAGTTTAGGGCTTGTTGTGTACTTTGTTGTGTGCATTCTGTGGACATGTTCTGCGAGTGTGACCAACCTGATGACATATTCCACACTTGTACCTACCACGTTTATCACCCTTGGTTTCTCCTCTTTCTGGGCAATTTGTTCTTCGATGACCGGGTTTCTTACAAAGACTGCAGCAATACTGGCGATGTGGACTCACAAAATCCTTTTTCCTATAGCCGAGGTCTGGACAATAGTGCCTTCGATGACCGTTTTTCCCACAATGTTTGCAGAAGAAAGGTACACCTGTGAGAAGGATGTTAACACCAGTCAAACACTAAATTAGGATCAGAGTTTGGAATGATAGTGCAAGAACAACATTGATATGGTTTTAAAATGTGGTCATCAAGTCAAGAACATGACACACAATTCAAAAAGCCTTGGATCATAAGAAAAACTACACTTCTCTACAGCAGTAATTCAAATGGCAAAATGGGTGGTGAAAAAAACCTTTCATTTGAAGCCCACGCATTCTGCGGTTTTCTGGGTTCATGAAAAACAGCTTTTGTTTGTTTGAAATGTTTAGCCTTGATGATTCTGTTCTCTTGGTTCTCTACATGTCCACAGAAAGCAATTGTGGAATAAGCTGACAACAGCATATGTCAATTACATTACTGCATACTATGATAAAATCTGTAAGCAGTTCTGTGTAAGTGAGAGACAAGGAGCTTGCCTTCATAGCATCTACCATGCGGGCATGCATTTCAGGATCTTGATGCTGCTTTTTCACCCGCCTGCTGATTGCTCCAGTCCTCTTCTCCAGCGCCTACTCTCATGGAAGGGGAAGGATAAGAACAAGGGACCACAAAGCCCACAAGGGTAAAATCCTATACATATCAACAGTTCAACAATAATTCTTTCACCATTCCCCCAGAACAACAATGTGAAAAGTTTCACAACTCTATCATGTATGCTATGAGAATATCCTGTAAAAACTTGTCCCAGAAACAGTTATATTGAAATTACATTGCCCTCTCATAGCTTGTTTGTTTTGAGCAATTAGTGTTTGTTGATATCAATCTGTTTGGTTCCTGATATTTCATCTTATGAATATGCATTGTCAAATTGCAAACTCTTATCAAGTTTTGCGGAACTATGATGCAGCAGGATGGGGAGCTCTAGAGGCAACCTTCAAAGTGCGGCTAATTCTCTCTCGCACTTCTAATGTTGGCTGGTAGACTCGCTTTGAATTTCGTTTAGGAGTGTGTGGAATCTCCATGTGGTCAATGTCTTCATCATCTTCCACATTCAAGGGAGATCTGAAACAAAACAGAGAGAGAAGATTTCTTGTGCAAGTTGCAAAAAAAGATAAATAATGTGCTATCAACAGAATTGTGTAAAATACTATGTATATGCATCCTGTCCTATCAATCTGAAAGGAAAACAATAATGCAGAAAACATTTAGATGGAAAACAGCATCTCCTCTGATGGAAGAGAGGAGACAAACCGAATATGAGCAGTTTCCCAAGCTGACTCGTTCACTGATTCCTCCCTCACCACACATTCTCCAAGGCAGTGTCTGCATGTCATTAATCCCTGTGTCCGGCTCATCTGTCAGGCTCTTGGACAAATCTGAAATTGAAAGAAAGCAGGAATCAAGAACCTTTTCCAAAGCCACAGCCTTCCTATTTCCTAGTTCTGCTGCCAACTACACCCCAGATCCGTAAGGGACCAGAAATAAATCAAACCCTCTAGCTAGATTCTCAGGTGTGCATTCCTTTACTTCTACCACCAGTCACGCATTTCCAGCTGTTTCAAGGATTCAGTGAAAGGAGATGGGTAAAACCTGCAACCAGAAATATGGCTAATCACCCTGTTAAACCAACCTTTACATCTAAAAGCTTTAAATCCACATAGATTAGACAGACAGACTAGAAGGATTCAACATCCTCTACACCATTTGTGCAAGTAGCTCAACATTCAGAAGCTTACAGGATACAATATACCTTGCCAGAGCAGCGAGGACAATGCTCTTGCAGGTTACCAAGATTGCATTGATCACAACGCAAATAGCCACGACCCCGGCAGGTTGGGCATGGCATCTCTTTCACATATTGGCCTTCTGGTACATAGCCTATGCTGGGATCTTGGTTGTTCTCCATGTTCTTTCTCCTTTGTAACATGTGCAAATCCCATCATCAATAATACTTTGACACACCTAATGCAATGAAAATTCATTTCATGCGCCCAAGCTGAGATAAAAACATCAGGAAGGCTCTCTTCTTGCATTTGCCCACCATTACATGTGCAGGAGGACATACCATAAGGAAGGAAAAAAAAAAGAGCTTCCAGAAGCAGGTATGTGAGAAGCACCTAGAGCGCATGTCTAATCCCAGTCCAAAAAAGTCTTCAAAGGGATCCCAATCAAGCTGATTCCATCCAAAATAGGAAAAAAATCACAGATCAGACTTCAAGCCAAAGTAGCACTCTCCTCTGAAGCTCTCACTGGAGTCATCCAAACAGTTTCTTGCCTGCTTTCCAGAGGTGGTCATGAGCTTTAACATTGCATTGCTCCCTCACCCACCCAACTCATACAAAACTCTCTTGCCTATCTTGCAACCAATAACTTTTGCAACAGAACTGAAATGCTTACTGCAAAATTTGAAGTATGTTCTGAGCTCCCTGCTCCTTTCTTACTATCTTCACTGGATGCTGCAAAGCAGGAGACATGGAAGTGCTTTTGGCAACACATTGGCACTCTACAGACCCAGAGCTTCAGTTGGATGGGCACTAGCAGTCTCCAGCAGGGTCGCAGAGGCAGAGCATAACAACTTGTTGACCGTTTTTGCTGGTCTTTGGGTTGTTGGAAACAGGCACACAAGGATGAGGGTGGGGATGAGGATGGCAGAGGGAAGGTGGAGGCCATTGAAGAAGGAAGGAAGCCTGAGATCAGCAGACACTTTCTGTGTACATCACATCCAAGATCAGAAAGCCACATCCCATTCTCTCCACACTCAGGCAACAACAGTAAAATGTCAAATGTGAAATGTCTCTGGATCTACAACACATATGATGGTCTGTTATTATTTGACATTAACACAGAAATTCCTGTCTGTGAAGAGCAAGAGGATGATGATCATAAAGATTCAAAGCTTATGTACATATCTGTGACATCAGGAGAGTTCTAATGTTTTGTAACCCCTATGGAAAAAATGGAACTATAACTTTTACACAAACAAAAGAGATTCTAAGACAAGAAAGATGAGAGAAGTCTGGTCGGACAGAAAACAGTGCAGGAGCTTGTTGAAGATACTACACAGAGATTCAAGATCCTCTAGACAAAATTAGTTGGGCGTATGCATTCCTTCCCAATCACTGGATTAGCTCTAGCTTCCGACATCATGCAGAAATCCAACACAGTTGAAGTTCCCATAGTTAAAAAGTACATCATTAAGTATGATCATTTAATGTTAAATGTATGATCTCTGAATCTAGCAAGAGGTAGAAAAGGACTTGCAGTACCTCAGCAGTAGGACATGCTTGATTTCTGAGCAATTGATTCCTGTTTTCGTTGGATACAATCCATCTGATACCATCACAACAAACCAGTTTGTCAATATTGAGAGCCTAATTCCACATGTGACTTGCCCAAGGATCTTCTTTTGATGCTATTGGTAAACACAATATCTTTAGGGATGAATTTCTAGTGGTGAGCTTGTCTACCCTCTCTCCGAGCTCCATTACTAATGCTACTAAACTCTGACAAATCATGCTCAAACATTCCAAGAATGTACCCAAAACTCAGAACTCCAACACACATGAATTATCAGCTGCAGCTGTAATCCTTGTTTGTCTGCTCCCTTTTTTCTAGCAGTCTGGCCACAAGGCTGTGATAAGCAAATTCTAATGAGTACAATCTCTCTATCTCAATGTCTTCACAGACAAAATCTTAGAGGAATTCCAAGGCAACAAAAGCTATGGGATAAGGTAGCTGAATTCTATCATCCCAGTCCTGGTGTACATGGAACATTTTTGTGGAGAACAATATGCATCCCCAGGTATCTGACTGATTGTGCCAAAGGAACTTCAACATCTTGTGAATTGAAATTGAGAGTTTGAGAGCTTGCTCTTGCTGGAGCTTAGAGGAGGTGCACCAAACACTCAACCTCATGCTTTCCCTTCTTTCTCTTGTTCCATCTAAGTCAGGCACAGCTTCTATGACCACAAAGGTTTGGTGACACCACAAGCTTAAAAGCACTCTTTCTCTCTCCCTCTCCCTCTTCATTTCACATGAGTCAACCTCATTCAAAGCTTCATCATACCTTTCTTCCCCTCAACGGTCACCCATTTTGATTTTTGTCCACTTGCAGAAGCTCAACCTTCCACAGCTCCTCCTCCTTTCAAGGTTTGTCTATGCCTCTACCCTCTGTAGCTGTAAAGCTTCCTATAGAATTGTAATGCCACATAGTCAGGCCTTAGTAACCTTATGAGCAATTCATGTGTAGTGTACACAGACAACCTGCAACATCTTGCACTTGCAATGGCACACCTTTCTTCTGCTTGTAGAAGTCAAGAGCTATACAGTACCTGGAAGACCATCACAGTATCCTCGTCATTTCCCAACTCTTTCTGATCCCTTGCGCAATAAAGAAATAGTTACGAGTGGCCTAATATTTGCCACTGTTTCCAGGTCGGGAATCTCAGGCAGAGCTTCACTCACCGAGGTCCTTTGAAGGATCTAGCGAAATCTTGGTCCTCAGTAGATGTATTCTAGGATTCGAAGATCATTCTAGGGTTTGAAGCTCAGTTTAGGGTTTGAAGCGCATTTTAGGGTTTGTCACTGCTCGTTCAGACTCCCTCCCTCCAGCTTTTTCTCGTGTGCATCTCTTTCCTACTTGTTTGTTTTCCTGTCGAGTCCTCTCTCTGCTGTCTGTATTACCGTGACTTCGAACCCCTTATGAAGTTTGCTTGCGGTTTTCCAAGGACCTAAACTATTATCCTTTCGAGGACGTAGGTGATTTTCGTCCGTGCCCCAAAGCTGTGACAAATCATTGCTGAGAATTTCTTAATTCGTGACCAAGGACGCTTCCGGCCGTGAAGCTTCTTAGGCAGAGAGGAACGGCGGGTGTAGCTTCTAGACCATGGACCCATTTTCGTCGCCGCCACCTTCGGGATCAGGAGAGGGACCGTCAAATGAGGTGGTAATGGATCAAGTGAAGCAACAGCTTGCACAAGCTTATGCGGAGGAGTTTTTTGGTGTAAGAAACAACCCTCCTCTTTCAGATTTCGTGTCTTCTGTTGCATGTACATGGGAGCAATTTCCCGTAGTACCCTAGGGTTTCATTGCTGAGGCCCGGTTTCCAATTTTTTTGCATTTATAGCAGAAGAGTAAAACTGACTACCAAACCCGTGCAATGCCATCTACGGTAGTTCTGATTTTCATGGTATGGACCAGGATTGATTTGCAAACATAAGCACTTTGAATGTTCTGTTGGATTTTTATCTTCAAAACTGTTGTGTCAACAGCAAACTCCAGCCGAAAGGTTGACATTTCTTGAGCAGATAAAAGCTCCCACTAATGATCAAGTAAAAGCAGACTCATTGTAGTCCAAAGTTCCAGTTTCACAATGTCAAAAGTGCAACTGGGTTTTTGGAGTTTGTTACGGATCTGTGTGGCTAATACAAGATGGGTTTGGTGCTCAAGGGGTCCAAGAGTAATCTTTTCTTCTTCTTCTTCATCTCTAGTTTTCGTCTTTTTTGAAATCAAGCAAGTTTTATGAATGGATGGCAGACGGTGCGAGACAAATGCTTTACAAAATGCGTTACAAGACCCAGCACAAGCTTGAGTGGTGGCGAAAGTAGCTGCATTTCCAGGTGTGTGGAACGCTACATTGAGGCAACTGGCATCATCAGCCGAGCTGTCGTAACATCGTTACCACGATAGTAATGTCCAATTGCATCTCTGCAGGTCAGAATTTACCTGTTTTAGTGTTTTTTGACTTGTTGGATTAATTAGCAAACTTGTTGCAGACATGATGCAAAGAGGCACATTAACATGCCAGGGCTATTCAAGCTTTAGACATTATACAAACACATGGATGGTTTCTTGTCCATCTGTGATTCGAAAACTCCACACTGGATTGAAAGGGATCAGCTCCCAGGGTTTAAATACAACAAAACTGTTGAGCTCGAGTTTTGTTGGGCTGTGTCTTTTCCATCACTCAAATGATGTCATTGATTGGGGAGATTGTTTGGAATCACAGTTTGTGGAGATATTTGACTCTGAGTAGGTAAATATTTTTGCTGAAAATAATGTTCATTTAGCAGCCCTACAACTGTATTGAAGTTTTCATCAATGTCAATTTCCCAGTCAATAAAATGCCAATAAAAGTTTGTGACCTCTTTGAGACAAATGAACACTGGTTTCTCACATTTTAATATTCATTAACAATCTGACACTTCACAAGGATGCTATACAAGAACTGAAACTTCTAATATCTATTACTTCTCAACTAGTATAGCATTGCAGAGAAATCATGTCTCATACCTTCCAAGGTTTGGGAAATGCCAAGAACAACAACCATGTGACACTAGTGAAAAGCATGTTGCAGGCGGATTTTCTCACCAAAATGAACCTCAAGCAGAGTGCTGGTCTTTAAATTGTGCTTTGACATCGAGATCAAAGGGATCAAAGTGTGAATCCAACTCATGAATCTGAACTCACATAAGAACACCAAAAAAGAGCAAGCTATGCTGGAGCAATACCATAAAATGTGCAAAAACAATGCAACAATTGCTCTTCATTTGGATTGTTTGGATTTGCAATGATGGTTCCTTTGTCTTACACAATGCTTGGGTGGAGCATTTTTTGGGGATTGTTTTCTGCAGGTTTCATTTATTCTGTAATTGTTATTTCGGTTTCAGTAAAGTTTGAGAAGTAAACTGGTGTTTTTTTTTCCCAATAAGGCATTTGTGACAGAATGTTCCAGTTTTAAAAAAAAAGATTCCTGTCATTTCAATGTAAAAATTTACCAAAACTTGATCTTGATGTCAAAGCATTTTTCTTATGCATTGTTCTTGCACATTGGGTACTCAAGTAACGCTGGCCTAGTTTGTGTTGGAAAGGATGGCAGTGTCCCCAGGGACAAGGCTAGCATTACTTGAAGTTCAAAAAATTGAGAAGGGAAACTAAGAATGATAAAAGAGAAAAACCATCCCAAAAAAAAGAGAAAAAAGCAGAGTTAAGCATCATCTCTTGGGATTCTTGTCAAAAGTCATGATGACAATGCAGATTAAAAAAGCTCTTAAATGTGCAAAAATTTATATTAGTTCAGGTTCAAACAAGCCTTGAATATCTTTAAAATAATTTGATGACACTTGACTGTCCCTTCCATGGAGCTTAAACATGTAGCCTAGCCTATCTTTTACTGACGAAATTTCATTAAAAAACGAAATTAAACATGAAATTGATAATAATGTGTTTCTTGAGCGTTTCAATAGCCAGAAGTCAGGGGAAAAAAAACTAAAATAGTCAGATTTCTATATTTGATTCAAGTAAGTAACCAGAAACATAAAAATATGATTAATTAAAAAATAAATCACATCTGCTTTATATCTAAATCTTCCTATGGATGCTCATCACCTGGTTACATCTTCCTATGGCTGATTGCTATTTTGCCTACATCAAAAAAATTCCCTAAAAAACACACTGTCCCTTGACATGCCCATGATGCATTGTTACACGCATCAGAAACATTAGTACATTGCATTACCGGTAGCGTAAAGCTCCAGGGTGGGGCATTCTCAAAATAAAAGGCATGGGATGAGGAGTTAGCATAGGCTAACCCTGCATTTGGGGACTGTCCCCTACCCTTGGGCTTTGCCCATCAATAAGGCCCTGCAGAAAGTGCCTGGCATAACAATTTTTTCCAGTAACAAGTAATCAGAACTGGAATACAGGGGGTTTTTTTGGAATTTCTTATGATTGTCCATGGACCACTCCAAAAACAATTTCAAATAACACTATTTCATTTTCAAGCTTAACAACTTCATTTCTTTCTTAATAACTAATTTTTTTCTATTAACTTTTTAAATAACTATCTCTCATCTTTCCTAATAACTATCTTCATTTTATAACTACTTCACTTTTTTTCCCTATCCACCAAAGTGGATATGACAAAAAAAATAAAAATTTACATGTGTCTTTCAATGTCCATGAAATGTATATTAATTTAAAATAAATTTGACATTAACATAAATAATGATAAATTATTGGAAACCATAAAAAAACAAAAGAAAAAAAAAAGTTGATCATCACTGGTAATGCTAACAGTGTGGATCTCAAACTTTTATAAATATGTTATGAAAATGATAACAGCTAACCTAGTCCAAATTTTGAGGTACATAGTACATACACGACACAACCATTCTCGTACTAGTGAAAGCCTCTTTAAATGGTCTAAGGCTTGCATTATGCCGCAGAGTATCTCAATGGTCAGACTTGTATTGGCTCGGTTTTATAAGTATGGATTCACACATCTGTTCTCCTATAAAAGGAAGGAAATGTTTTTCGTGTAATGTAGATACTGGTTAATAGGACAGTTGCTAATGTGACTTTTGTTCAACTGCACCTTTGGATTCTTCATTTTAATGTTTTAATAATCCTTTTGAAGGACACTGGTGGAGGGTTCGGTTTGGTGGTCCCCTTTCTTCCTTGTGACCCGCCTGGTTTGGGCTGCTTGCTTGAGGGGACTTTGGTCCTTGCCCCTTGTTTCTTTTTCTCTCCCTTTCTTAGGGTGCTTTCCAGTGTTTTTTTTATTGGCAAATTTTTGCAAAAATTCGACCTGGAAAATGTGATTTCAATCAATACAAAGGACTTTTCATGAAAAAAAAGGTCCAAATTCGCCAAATTTCAAAAAGGAATTTAAAAAAAAAAATTGCCAGATTTTTACAATAAGTATCCAGAAGGTAGCCAAGAATATAGGAGAATCCTGGTTTTTTTCTACTTTCATATCTGGCATGTAGCCTGAATTGGCTAAATTAGTTTTTGGATGGTTGCCACCTTGGCTACGTCACAAAATCCTTAAAAAAAACCTTAGTGATTTCTTTTTATAAAGTTTGGCAAGGTTTCATCATTTTGAAGGACACTGGTGACTGTACAAGGCCTTACCAAACTTTATGTGCATTAGAAAAACCAAAATAAACCAAAATAAAATGCATAAAAATGTCCTTGGTCATGACCAATGATGGGTGGTTAACCACTTTGGCGGGTTAAAACCACCAGTTTCGATTCCTATTCTCAAATTGGAATCGATTCAAGGTGTTCAAACCTAACAAAAATTGGAACCAAGGAATCGTGAGGTAGGAATCGACATAAGAACCTAACCTTGGTTCTAGGTTGGATGGGAACCTACCTAAAAACCTAACCTAGGATTTTTTTAAAAAAAAGGTGATAACCAGACCCGGTTTGGTCGGTTATGGTTTAGGTTTAGAACCAAAACCAAAACTAACATTTCTCAAAAGTCCGGTTTTGGTTCTAGTTTAAGGTTTAGGGATTTAAGTTTTTTTGTTTTCATGTCTTTTTTGTGTCGTTGTTTCCAAACTTTTTGCACTTGCGCTTTAGGTTTCATTTTTGAGTTGCATCATTGTCTCCACGAAACTTTCCACCTCCTCACATTTTGTTTTCATTGTCATCACCTCGCGTTTTGGTTTCTATTCTTCATCTTTGTTGTAGGTTGCAAATATGCTTTGGTCTTCATCAAATCAAAGAATCAAGGCCTTAGGGGTTTTTTTTTTTTTCTATTTGTGTTGTGGTCTCCATCAAGCTTTCCTCACACTTTAGTGTTTGTGCCAATTTGCAATTCGTCTCCACCACAATGTGCTTTCATCTTCATTTCCATTGTGCTCAACTTGTGTTTGGGTGTTCATTTCCATCTCCATTGCGCTTAGGTGATAATTCTCTAGTTTGTGTTTGGATATGTTATTTGTGCTCAATGATTTGTGCTTTGTTGTTTGTGCTTTCGTGTTTGCATTTTGTTGTTTATGTTTCTTATTTTGTTCGTGTGTTGCAAGTTGTTTTGCATTTTGTTCCTTTGTAATCAATTTTTTGCATTTTTCTTGTGCTTTGTTGAAATGCTTTGTTTTTTGTAACATGTTTTGTGCTCTGTTGCAACACTTTTCATTCTGTTGAAACATTTTTCGTTTTGGTGTTCTTGTTTTGTTGAATCATTTCATATTTTTGTGTTTGTGTTTCGTGCTTTGCTAAATGTTAGGGGTGCAAATGGCATAACACAAGCCACACCTGCTTGCGTTTTGACTGCTTTTATGACTACTTTTAGGGAAATATTTTACAAATATTCTAGGAATATTCTTGAATAAATCTTCGAAAAAATCTCTTAAAATTTTAAGAATTTTCTTCATACTATTTTATTAAGGTTCATGTTTAAAATTTGGTAAAAAATATCATTTTCAAAAAAATTGAAATTTATTTACAAGTCATTTTATTATTTAAAAGCAAACGTTATAGTCCTTAATGAATGTTTTTGTTAATTTTTTATTCATTGGATTAATTTCAAATTAATTCACATGTTCCCATGATAAATTAAAAATATAACTATATAAAAAAAATTACAATTTCAACATCAAATTAAATTATGACTTTAAAACATGAAAATACCAAACAAGAGTTACACTTGTTAAGGTACGTGTTATTATGACTACATCCTTTGCTACAATATTTCTCATTCTACTATTTGTGCTTCACATTCTATTATTTGTGTTTCATTGCCTTATGTTTTGCAGTGCATTTCCATTTTCAAGTGTTTTGCTACATTCAAGTATGTTTTCTTACCTTTGTTTGTTTTTTGTTTTCATTTGCATGTCTTTATTTGTTCATTTTTAAATGGTTTTTTCTTTTTATTATGTTTGTAGGAAATGGAAGATTTTCAAAATGAAATAGTCCCCCAAGTTCATGCCCTAGTTGACCTTACTATTGAGCAATAGTCTGTGGCATCCTAGATGACTTGAATGACTTGAATTTTTGTGGTTTTGCCTTTTCATCAACTTTTATTGGTTATGTTGGTAGTCCTAGTACTATTGTATATGCAATTTTTTTTATCACATTTATAACAAATGAAGCATTATGGTCACTATTGGCAAAACAAAGAGACTTTTAAAAGACAAAGAGTTGCAATGCCACAACATGGGCTTTTTATGCAATAAACAATGTTTTAGTCATTCTTTTAGAGGTAAGTTCAAGCCATCCTAAACTTGAGCAATTGAGATGTGTTTTGTGTTACCTTGTTGTTATTGCACATGTACGACTTAGAAAGGGTGGCATCAGTAGTTACAAGTCTGCCAATGGAATTTCAACACTCCAAGAACATTTGGAAACAAGTCACTAGAAAATTTGGACTGAATGAATTAAATGGGAAAAGGTTGTTGGGTTGGGAGATAGAAGATCAACAAAAAAAAGGTCTTGCTCCACCCATCCAACATTGCATCTTTCTTTGGAAGTATTATACCTTATAGTAAAAATGATCCTCATCAAATTCAATTTGAAAAGGATTTGGTCTTGTTCATTGCTAAGGAATTGGTGCCTTTATCTTTTGTTGATGCACCATTCTTTAGAAGGTTAATTTTGAGGTAGAAACCTTGTGTTTCTTTTCCATCAAAACATCAATTAATGAATGTCATATTGTTGAGGTTATGTGAAAAGACCAAAAAGAAATTTATTTCTAAAGCTCTTGAAGCTTGTGACACTTGCATGGTGAGTTTTGATTTGTGGATGTCAAAAGGAAGAGTGGACACTTTTGTTTTGATTATTCATTTTTTGAACCACAATTGGGGGCCTAATCATGTAGTAATTGACTTGTTTGAGACTATAAAAATCTATGGGGTTGCCATGGCCATACAAGTGAATGAAGTGTTAGTAACATATGGATTGAATGCAAAAATCTTGGCATATGTAAAAGATGATAACAATAATCTAAGTATTATGACCAATGCCTTAAATTCTGTCATTTCTTGCGCGCTATTAAGGTTGATAATGTCATTTATAGGGAGTTGTTGGGGGCATGCAATGTTTAAATGTTGTCAGTATGCAATAGATGACACTAAAATGTCTATTGGACTAACATCAATCTCCATCAAGGAATGCCAATCTATTTTGCAAAATACAATCACCTAAACCAAAAAAAATGGAAAAGGGCATCAAAAGTGGTAGAAATCTTGTTTGGATATAGGCATACGTCCACACAAATTAAAATTTTTGGTGAAGACAAGATTTGCTTCAAAAGTGATTTTATTCTAGGAGACATTAGAATTCAAGAACAAAATTGCACGTTGCTATGGACGACAACAATCTATGACATTACAAGGATGTGTGTTGAACCCTCAAGTTTGGGTTGTAGCCCATATTGTTTTTGATACATTGGGGCCTGTTGTTAACCAATGTGTTGTTAACCAAAGTTGAGGCTATTGGTTATTATTTAATGTGTTTCTTGCTACAATTTCTTTAGTCATCAATATGTGGGTACAATGTTTGGTACTTGATTCATTGGAAACTCAAGATTTTGATGTAAAACTTCAAGTTTTCCAACAACATATGCAAAAGCAAGTGCTAATTGTTATTCAACCCTTCCTTTCATTTTTGTTATCCTTTCAAGAATGCAAAGTTCATAATATGTCAAGTATGATGTTAGACCCACATTTCAAAGGCTTAAGGTTGGTCGTACAATATGTTGGGAAGGAGAAAGCTGCTTTAATTGTAGGTGAGTGTGATAGGTATGTTTTATTTCCTTAATTGGTTCATGCTTATAAGTTTTTTACCTGTCTGCCACAAGTGAAATTATTGTTGCTTTTACAACAATTGATTTTGAAGTGAGCAATTCTACATTTGGGTCATTGTATGACCTAATGGAAATTGATGAAGAAATGGTTTTATCAATGGTCAAGGAACAATTGAACCATTATAGAATAAAAAAGGTAAGTGATGAGGAATGCAAAAACTTGCTTGCATGGTGGAAAGTTCATGAATCATATTTTTCTTATGTTGGTTTTGTGGCTTGACAAATTCTAGGGATTGTTGGGTCACAAATTGAGGCTGAAAAGGTATTCAAAATTGTCAGTATATGCATAAACACGCGACAATTTAGATTGGGCATAATTTTTTTGGAGATGCTTGTGAGCATTTATAAAGAGTAGCCAGATCATGTTCTAGTAGGTACAATGTCCATGGAAGACTTCATGGAAATGGAAGGAATGTTGATGGAAGAAAATGAAAATAATATGCGTAAGATTGGGCTTCTGGAAGTGGATGATAACATTGTTAGACTTCAAGGGGTTTTTTTTTTTGTTTGCAAGTATGATGAAGAGGTGGCAACTTCAAGTTGTTGGTTGATGGATGGAAGGTTTTCATGTTTTCCTATTTTTTGTTACATTGTCCATTGACCTAAGGTGGGCATTTGAAAATGATGAAATAGTGGTGGTATGGAGAGTTGTCACATTAATGTTGAATGTAGTCTAAAAATTAGTTAAGATTTTCTGGTTTTGAGTTTTGGGTCTGATAAGGGGATGGTGGCAGATTAAAAGGCATGGCAATAAGCTTCTATGATGTTTTAAGATTCTTCAAAAAAGTCTGTGGGTTCTTGGGGATTTTGTGGTGTTTGGGAAAGCTAGCCATGAATAACATAGGGAGTTAAGTTCCAAGCTGCAAGAAAAAATAAGTGATGAAGGAGGAGTCTTCTACTTTTTACCAATGGAAGAGCTATTGCATATCTGATGTGGATGACCCTAAACCTTGTAGATCAGAGTTTCTAGTTTCTAGGATTGTAAGCTTAGACCACCATTGGAATTTTTAGTTTCTACGATTGTAAACTTGGACCACCAACAAACTTGTTGGTTTTTAGGATTATAAATTTAAATTACCATCATAGTTGTTGGTTTCTAGGATTGTAAACTTGGACCTTGTAGTCTTATTTTGTAAGTAGAAAGGTTGTTAGGGGTGTTTTGTGGGTTGTTATGGTTAATTCTTTAGTAAATTAACCCCCAACTTTTTGTATTGTGCTATGGGTGAGCAATTCTTCCTTGATGACAATTATATTACACTTTGGATGTTAATTATGTTTGTAGGTTGCTGCATTGGAATGATATTTTTGATTAAAACATTGGTTTTTTAATATAGCTTACCTATACCCATTCAATCACAATCTTGGAATAAAAATTCACATTGAGAGTTTGATTCCATGCTAATTAAATTGGTTTATTGTCAACTGGACATTAAAATCAAGTTCGACTAATCCCATATTAACCGAAGTTTTTCCCAACCTAATCGTTAATCGATCTACTTAAACATAACCAGAAATTAGGATAAACATTAAAATCAATAAAAATCGGATCTAGAACCATCAAATATTTGAAAACATATAATTAATCAAATGACTTTTTTGACAGTTTTTAATAACTGAACCAGAACTAGAATTAGTCTATTGATTGATGAAATAACTAAAACTCGATCCAACCCAAGGTTCTTAAAATTTTTAATATCCCAACCAGACCTAGAACCATCCTTCCATGGTGGTGCACAATTAAAACCGAAGGTTTTACCCTAAAGTTAAGAACTGCACAACATTAGTCATGACGAGTGTTAAGAGGGTAAGTGTAAATTCACATATACCCCACATGTAAAAAAAGGGAAGTGCACAT
>Ga0209208_10004555_pt1 | contig 19602 bp, 25 predicted proteins | sample S1TSphfallax_3_FD_187694 | JGI IMG/M metagenome (GOLD analysis project Ga0209208, IMG submission 187694) | Host-associated microbial communities from peat moss isolated from Minnesota, USA - S1T2_Fd - Sphagnum fallax MG (SPAdes) (version 2) | ecosystem: Host-associated > Plants > Peat moss >... | reverse complement strand
TGCATGAGCGGTTTCCTACCGTTGAGCGTCTGCAATACCATTTGCCTAATTAGCAAACGGTGCTGTTTGACGATGACGATGATGTGCAGGAAGTGGCAACATGGTCAGCCATTTCCAGAACGATGCTCACAAAATGGTTCAAAACAAACCAAGAATCGGAAGTTGCACGAAGCTTTACGTTCGATCAATTCCCTCAGCAATGGGTGTGGAATCAAAAGTTGAAGCGATGGACAATGCGCAAGAGAGGCTTTGCCATTGGTCGCATGTACTATGCACACCCAACATCGATTTGTGAATGCTGCTGAACTGCGTCAAAGGTGCCACATCCTACGAGCATTTACGGATAGTGGATGGCAGAGAGCACGACACATTCAAAAATGCATGCATTGCAATGGGTTTGCTTGCAAATGACAATGAATGGGATCAAGCCTTGGAAGAAGCCGACGTTTGGGCCTCAGGACGACAACTGCGTGACATGTTTGCCTCCATGTTGATGTTTTGTGACGTCACAAATCCCAGACATTTATGGGATGCACATTGGGAGTCTTTGAGCGATGACATTGAAGTAATGACACGCTGCAAGCATGCTGATCCAACTATTATCCTTTCTAAGGATGCGTTAAAGGATTGTGCATTGTATGAGATTGATCAGGTTCTCATGCGCAATGGACACCACCTAGAAGATTTTCCAACGCTTCCCAAGTCTAATTACATCCCTTCTGTTCATGGAGGAAACCGATTGGTCAAAGAAGAGTTGGCTTATGATCGGCATTCATTGACCACAGATGCAGACGATGCAAAAGATAGGCTCAATGATGATCAGCGCAACGCATACGAAACTATTTTGAAAACAGTGACAAAGAAAGAAGGCAAACTATTCTTTGTGTATGGTAGTGGTGGAACCGGCAAAACATTTGTTTGGACAACACTTCTGTCCCGTCTACGAGGGCAAGGCAAAATCGTGCTTGCAGTTGCCTCATCAGGAATTGCATCTTTGTTGCTTCTGGGCGGCAGAACCGCCCATTCAAGATTCAAGATTCCAATTGATTTGCACGATGAGTCAACTTGCAACATCACACAATAGATGAAAGTGGCCAAGTTGGTGCGTAAAGCTGATATGATCATTTGGGATGAGGCACCGATGATGCATCGTCGAGCTTTCGAAGCTGTTGATTGGACCCTGCGTGATTTGATGCAATTGGATGACGCACAGGCAACCGAGAAAATCTTTGGTGGGGAAATTGTGGTCCTTGGTGGGGATTTTCGACAGATCTTGCCTGTTGTTCCCAAGGGCGGACGAGAAGACATTGTCAGTGCTTCCTTGCCTCGATCGCATCTTTGACAGCATGTTACAATTCTTCGTCTTCATATCAACATGCGAGTCATGGCAGCCAATTCTAAAGAGCAGCGAGATTTTGCCAGATGGGTGTTGAATGTTGAAGACGGTAGTCTTCCTGCCATTGCAGAAGAAGAAGGTGTCGATCCAAATTGGATCAAGATTCCATCCCATATGAGGCTGCCAGCAGAAGATTGCAGCTTAAGAGGATTAATCCGAACCATCTATCCGGATCACCAATGCCACTTTGGAGATTATTATTATATATATTAAAAAACGTCGGGATGAAATGAAGCTTCCCCTGAATCCGCCCGTCATCCATCCCGTCATCCGTCTGTCCATCCGTTACATATTCGAAGCTCCGAGGTCGCCAACTGCACACCATCCCTCTACTAAGTCTGACACTGCCCTATTTTCCTTTAAAAGAAATTCAAGAAAAAGATTCTGCATTCAAATGTCTTCACGAAAAAGGAGCGCTCAAGGATTCTTGCAATGACTGTCGTAGCGACATGCTTCTTTGACAAATCTTTTGTTTTTTTCCGCCAAGATTGAGATTTTGCTCAGGATTGGTCTCAGATTTGTCGTCTCCCTCCCACATATCGCGTTCCGCTTTCTCGATTGGCTTTGGAATCACTGAAATTGCTCCAGAATCGTGGAAACTGGAGCGGATTTGGTGAAGCTGCTGCTGGTGATCGCGAAGAGGATTCATTAATCGCAGAATTTTTCGTCTCGCTCGCACAGATCGTATTCGCCGTTCTCGACTGGCTTTGGAATCACAAAAATCAATGGTTTTCACTCAGAGTGACGTGCTGGGAGTGAGGGGTATCAACCAGCATGCACACAAAACTGTCTCAATTGATGGGTGCTGCCTCTGAAGCAGGGATATCACGCTCCCCCTCTCCTTGCTTCTCTGTGGAGCCATCCCCATTGGTTGTTGAAGCAATAGGGGCAGGTGCAACAGCAGCCACTGCCTGCCCATCAACAACAAGCACATACCGTCCTTCAATGAAGCCTTGCTCATTGAGAACACTCACAAAACGGTAAGTCACCTGCACCCAGGAACCCAAATTTTCTCCATCATTCCACAGCACAATAATATAGTGCAAGATTTAGGAAAACAATTTTTTTTTGTTTCCTGATTACACTTTGTACATTGCAATGGTGAGGTCTAAAAGAGCACCTTTCCAATATACCAAATTACACATCAGTTAGTTTCAAGCTTTCACTGATCAAGTGATCAGAGCAGATATGGTTATTGAGTCCCACATTTTTTCCTCATATAACTTATAACTCATGTGCTTGATGACAATGCACAACTCTAAACATTGTAACCTTGACAAAGACACTCAGTGAGAAAGAAATTACCTCCTTCCTTGCCTTAGATTGCCCCAGGACAACAGCAGAGATGGCAGATAGTTTGCCTTCCAGAAGCTTGACCTTTAAATCTTTCTGGACTAGAGGTGTAAATTGGGCATCTAACGACCGTGCTGCACCTAACCATGCCAATACAATAACCAGGAGAATCGCCCCTAAATAAGGTGTAGAGGCTGCCAATGATCCAAATCCCAGGATGAGAAACTACTGGATAAGAGCACCTCCTGACTTGCCAAGTGGGTTGCACACCACATCAATGGCAGCCTTCCCTTTCACCTGCATAAAATCACCAATAATGCAGTCATGATTAGATACAGCTTCTGACTGCTTCTCCATAAAAGCCTAAATTTCTCGACTGGCTTTGGAATCACAGAAATCGGTCCAGAATCGCGGACACGGGGGGCGGATTTGGTGAAAGCACCTGCTGCTGGTGATTGTGAAGCTCGCAATCGACAAAAGCGGGGTGAGGAGGAGGCTGGTGAGTGGAGGAGGAGAACTTGGGAGACTCAGGTGTGTGCGTGCGCGCTCTTTTGTTTTTCTTTTTCTCTTTCAGGAGTTAGGAGAATGTCTTCCTTCACATCCTGGGTGAAATCCAGTATTTGAGTCTAAGAACTTCCAGAACCTCATCTCATTGCTATTCAACAGAAGGAAGGCAAGTAAAGAGGAACATTGTTCAACAAGAAAGCAGATGGGGACTTCTGTAAAATGATTGTAAGCCTATTTCATCAGTATTTTCATGTATTTTTGGGGTAGAGTAGATCAACTGGACATGGAGGAACAGCTTTCAAGCTCCCCAAGATATCATGTTTCATGGAGATCTATGTCCCTGCAAGTTGATGCATATGAGGCCCAAAAGCAGGAGCTCATTACAGAGAACACAGATTTGAGGAATATATTAAAATCCATGCAGGCATGTATTCTGAGGAATCTTTCTTCTTCAACGAAGTTGATAAAATGATTCATTCAGAAGTTTTTCTCTGTATAATGATGCATGAATTCTTAATGTTTCCCTATGTCTTAAATGCCTTTTGCCATGCATATGATCTGACAAGCTCTAATCATCATTTTCTTGGCAGTACAGGGAGACATGCGCGACTGTTTGAATGTGCCAGGGAGTTTGCCAAAGATCTTAAGGAGGAACCAGGGCAAATGGCATGTTTGATCTTGAGCCACTTCAAACAGCATTAGGAGAATGCACGGTAAACTTTGGTTCTTTCAAATTTGACAATGTCAATCAAGGTTGCAAGAAAGCACTAACGAGGAAAAGAAGAAGAAGAAGAAAAAAAAACCTTTGGAGAAAGGATATGACTGACGTAAGGACAAGTATATACGTTTGGACAAAAGATGTGACTAACATAAGGTGTCACGTGTGGTGCTATTGGGAACAAGAGTTTGGGGAACCTATGGGAACATATTTAGCGCACCATTGGTTGGTTTCAGAAACTGTTGTTGTGGACAAAAAGAATACCAGTGTGGGGTGGGTATTTGATTTTTTTGTAATACCCATATGCGCTGACTATTTGGAAGAAAAAAAACAAAATGAAAGAATCATTGGGTTAAGGTATTTGATTAAAAAAATCAAAATCATAGAAGCACTAGTTCTGGGTATTTCAAAAACTTCAAAGAACTGTTGGGTTTCATGAAAGAACCGGCAAAGACCCAGCAGTTTTAGGTGCATGTTTGATTTATTTTAAGGAATCGAGATATAACTGGTGGTTTGCAAGGTGAGTATTTGAAAACTGACCTTTATGGATAATTTATTATTTAAAAAAAACCCAAGTAAATTGATAACCATGGGTATTACTTTGACAATGAAATTGTTAACTCATGAGTCTAAATTTTTCAAAAAGATTGATACCTTATGTGATCAAAAAAAATTAATATTATTACTATATACTATTTTGAGGGAAATCCTGTTCCACATATTGATGTTCCAGCATGTATCTAGCATTGCCAGAGACACTTAAGGAGGAAACAACAATACCAAGACTGAAGCTGATCAGAGAAAAATTCAGCCACACTGCATCTCCAATAATACATACATAGGACACCCAAAGTTTTGGTAAGTTGTCAGACCAGCGGTTAATTATATATTAAAAGACGTCGGGATGAGAAATGAAGCCTCCCCTGAATCCGCCCGTCATCCATCGCGTCATCCGTCTGTCCATCCGTTTCTTGAAAATAGGGCAATGTCAGACTTAGTAGAGGGATGGTGTGCAGTCAGCGACCTCGGAGCTTCGAATATGTAACGGATGGACAGACGGATGACGCGATGGATGACGGGCGGATTCAAGGGAGGCTTCATTTCTCATCCCGACGTCTTTTAATATACTAGCGCAGGCCTCATAAAATTTGGCATTCTATTTTTAGATGCCAAATTTGCCAAAAATAAAAACTCAAAGTTGCCAAAATTAAGTGGTTGTCTTTATGTCTGAGTTTATGATTTAGCGGTTAGCGGCTATTCAATAGCCGCTATTGTGGCCACAATAGTGCGGGCGGCATAGGAGTTTTGATCAGTTTCAACCACCAACCTGTCATTTTTGGGTATCATGAGTCGCCAGACCCTCTTTCAGGAGAAGCATAAAATCGAATTCGGCCTTGCTCCCATTCAACGTGTGCAAGATGGAACCATTACGATAGTCCAATGCCTATTCTGCGTGCACATTGGACATGAGAAGCGCGATGGCCCAGCCGTTAAAAGGCAGCGCACGAAGAATGTCCAATTGTTCCAGTTTCCATCTCACCCTGAATGTTATAAAAGCCATATGCAATCGTAACACATTGATGAATGGGCGAATACCAGACTCTTTCTCCTGCAGACAAACTGGCGTATTTCAACAAGAAGGAGGCAACGAGGATCAACGTGTTTCTCAACAAGGACCGTGACAGCTTGACATTTGCTATATCGCAGCCAGCCATTGTCGATGATATTGTTGGGAATCCGTTTTTCAATCCCAAGGAAGACGAGGAAGACGACGATTCAGAACCGATCACCAAAGCGAACGCCATGAAACTGTTCAAGTTACAGGAAGACGGATCGTACCTGGTCATCATAAAAAACTCGTTGCATTTCAATCTCGCAATTGAACACGTGTCTGTTGGATTGTCGTTTCGCTAAACTACAGCTGTCATCACCCAACATCGGAACCTGTGCAAGAATTCAAAGCTTACGGGCCTCAACGATCACATGGTGGGACAATTTGTCCGAGTGCTCCTCGCCGTCGCCCTGCAGTCGATGTCCACCATTATGAATCAAAAACATGTATGGGCGTTTTCACTGGCTGTTGACGCCAGTTCGCATATGGGAGTCTCTCTATTCGATCAACGTATTTGAATTTGCATTGAAGGGGTGTTCTACAACCTCCATATGGTCCTGGTTCCATTCTTTGAACGACATCTGGCCATCAACTACGTGAAACTCATCAAAACCATGCTCAATACTCTCTGCCCAGATTGGCGCTCCAAATTGATTTCGATCAGCTCTGACAGGGAGAACACGATGACCGGTCGACACGGAGGAGTTGTCACCCTACTCGAGAAGGAGTGCAACAACCATGTGCTCCGGATTTGGTGCATCCCACATCAATTGGACATTGTCGTCAAGAACGCCACGCAAGATGTTTTGGATCAAGCGTTCTACAAAGTAGCCCATGCCTATTCTGTTCATCTTTGAGTGCAGCAAAATCTGATCACAGACATGGGATCCAAATGCCCGAAAGACACGACGCGTTGGGTTGCATTTAGTAGCATTCTGCACTGGTTTCTTCAGAATTATCGCCAATTGATGATCCACAACGTCGCGAAACGCCCCGTTTAGGCACCGTCGGAAATGTGGTGGGTTATTGCGACTGTTATTTCACCATTGTTTGACAGGATTGCAATCACGTTCACCAAAATCCAAGCCCGTAACATCGTGATCTCGCAGCAGCGACAAGAAATGTCAAAATTGGTCGCTGATATTGCCGCAAGTCTAGACATCCGCCCCGCCACCGATGAGGCGTTGGAAGGGGTTGATCCGCTGACCATCATCACGCAAAGCGATTGGTTCATTCTAAAAGATTCTGTCGTCATGCACATTCAAGATCAGGGATCTTGGGTTCGTGACTTGTACAATGCTCTCTCTGACATTAACAAACAGACAACTTTGAAAGAAATTACTATCTTTGGGATTTCTATTGTTGCGAATGTATCGCAGGTAGAAGCCGAACATGATTCGAACAACAACGCCCGGGAGTTGGAAGCACCCCCTGTTATGCCCACGGATCTCGTCAAGATCCGCCCCACCGCATTCATCCAAGACGTGTTGGATCCATATCGCGCTCATCTCTCGAAACATTGGTCTCAACAGCAGATCGATGATGTGGAGAAAGAACATCGACAGTTGCGTGCAATATACGATAACGAGCCGCATGTCGCGAAGGCATTCAATCAGCATGACGAAAACACATTTTTTAACGATGTGTGGGACGTTGTCAAAGGGCGATTCAGTGGTCTACGCCAGTTTTGTGGTGGATTGGCGACGACATTTCCCAATACGACGGTTGTTGAAAGTGATTTTTCGATGGTCAAATGGGAAAAGAACGACACTCGCACAAGCCTGACCAGCCTGGCGCTGGCTGGTATCATGCAGGCGAAGCAATTCGAGCTCTTAAAGGCCCTTTTCAAACGTCAAAACGCTGTAAACGATGGTAGCAACCCTTGAAATTCACTTTCTGACGTTAAAATACACACACTTCCAATTTTGCCAAAATTACCCAAAGAAAGTTGCCAAAATTAAATTAATTTTGGCAAAGTTGGCATTTGCCATAGACTATGAGGCCTGGTGTAACCCCAAGGTAAGTGGGTAACTGAAGCACCTAGGTGGCATCCTAGGTGGCACACACCTGTGCATTAGGCACGGGGTTCACACTCGTCTTAGTTTATTTTTGCAACTTTGTTTTCTCCTCGACCTGCACCCGGTTTTTTTTGGGAAACTTGTCCCACCCACCTACTACTCCCCATTGCCCTTCACCAACCTCCTCACCTATTAATTTAAAATGTGCTACTCTCATCCCCACCCATCTACCCACCCTTCCACCGTCCTACCTACCAACACTTTAAGTAGATATCTACCAAACCCCACCTACATGGTTACACCTACCTACATGGTTGCCACTTCAATAGACCCTCAACAATTGACAATGATGAGGAACGAATAAAATGAAAGTATTGCATGGAGCTTGCTTTTGTTCATTCAAACAAATAAATAACATGTCGATTAAAGTATTTAACACCCCTTATATAAAGGTATTACAAGTTTTATTCATAGAGTGTTTTCCATGGGGGTATTGCAAACCAAGTGGATAATCAAAGCAATACAAAACTCCAGTTCAATTTATATGCATTTAATGCATGTTGTACTCAAGTTCATACAAAAAAAATTCAATGAATGTGCAATACCCCATTCTAGGTATCCTTGAAATAATTTGGGCTCCATATCATTTCTTTTGACAATTGGAAGGGTATTGCATAGCCTTATCAAAACCTAAAAGGAATGTAATACCCTTATTGGGCTACATCATAGACACCATGGGCTGAATTATTTTGGTCTAGGCTATTTATAGAGGTATTGTTCATGCTCAAAAAGACTTAATGAACATGCAATACCTCGCTCAAGGTATCCCATAAATACATTGGGCTCCATAACATATATTTTGACATGTGGAGGGGTAATGTTTATGCGCAAAACTATTCAATACACTTGCAATACCCCTTGCAAGGTATCCCATAAATACATTGGGCTCCATAAAATATCTTTTGAAATTTGGAGGAATATTGTATAACCCTACTAAAACCTAAAAATGATGCAATACCTTCAATGGGCTAAATTATTTTGGTCTAGGCTATTAGAAGGGTATTGTTCATGCATTACCCCTTCTAGGTATCCCAAAAATCATTTGGGTTTTATAACATATCTTTTGAAACTTGTAGGGGTATTACATAACCATACCAAAACCTAGAAGGAAAACGATATTTGTATCATATTGCGATAATATTTTAAACCATGAAATAAAAGGATATTTTTTAAAATATTTATTCCATACTCAATATAACATGCCCTACATATTGATTCAAATAAATGAAAGTATTACAAAGTTTTTCACATTGATGGTAGAAGGTCATTTGAACAAAGTTATGGAATTTAAATGTAATATTTGCATCATCATGGTATATTTGCATTCACCATGAAACATAAGAATATTTTTTAAATATTTGATTCCCTATCAATATATCATGATATTCATGTTTTCAAAATTATTGACACACCCCCAAATTCCTTGAAAAACTCAAATGTGATTCCCAAAATGAAGACAATAAAACAAAGAGTTAAGGCACACTCCCTAATTCACAACACTTTGTGGGGTACGAGAGGAGTGTTGGAGTTCCAAGATGAGGACTAAGACAAATGACAAGTGTGCCAATTATTCATATCAATCTGCACAAACCAAACAACAAGTTGGTTAGTGCATAATTGGAACATTTTTTGGTGCATTGATGAACCATAAGCATTCACGAACTCACAAAATTCATCATAGCCCAAACTTGAGGGAAGCCACCACCTTCCCCCTTATAGTATTTTCTATGATTCACCATGAGGGCTACACCCAAATGGTGTTTTTCTCGAAACTCCCAAGTCGAGAGTCTCGTAATTCTCAAAATTGAGACTCCCACCACTTTGGACGCCCATAATTTCTTTTGAAGACCTTCAATTGAGATGAGGTTTAAAGCAAAATTATAGCCCTTGTTGAGAACTTTTCAACGATATGTGGCACGCCTCCTACGCGCATGTAACTTAGGGTGATTTTTGACTTTTAATGGTCGGGGGTCACATTGACACTTTGATTCTTGGCCCTTTTTTTGGCCATAACTTGTGTTTTAAGTAGTCTAATGGACCATGCAAGCTCATTTTAAACATCTAAGTCTTAAGATTTTTTCAATGGTATAAAGATTTTTTCAATTTAATGAGTTTTGACCTTTTCAAATTGTTTTCTGAAAATTCAAAAATCTATTGGGATTCCAATTCTTGAAGTGAGAATCCACTTGGGAATGTTTGGCCCCATTCTCTCACTTTCCCACATTCTTGGAAATGTGAATGTGACTCCCAAATTGCACTTTTATCCTGCACCTTTCCATGCCTCTGTTTTGGTTGTGAACCCAAGGCTAAAGTCATGATACTTATTTATTCACCTTACAATATGATTTAACATATTAAAAAATGACTGTAATGAAAAAATTGATCACATTGATGGTAGAAGGGTTTAAGGTTTAATGTAAAATTTACTAATTAATGTTAGAATTCAAAATTTGTCAAAATCAAAAAATTAAAAACTCATGTTTAACATTTTTTCAATGATGTGCATATTTATGTTTTTCCTTTTCAAAGTTGTAAACCCATTTCAAAAATATAAAAATAATTTTTTTAATTTAATAATATTTTAATGATTTTTTCTAAAATAAATTAAAACACATGTTTTTCTTTTTTTTAATGGTTCACATAATAATAAAAATAATCTCCCCCATATATTAATCCTATGTATGATTGAAAAAAAATTTAAATTTTTTTTGACATATGATAAATAATTTCTAACTTAAAATAATTATATAATTGGTCGGTAATATTTTATATTCTATAAAAATATAACACAAGTCCTAATATAAAATTTATTTTTTATGATGTTTAATATTGGTTTAAATATTGGTCTAACTACAATTTTATTTATAACATATTGAGTATTAAATAATATATAATTAATGATATAATGGAATTATATTTTTGATTCACTTTAATACATAAATGTCTTCATATTTATTTTAAATAGGATAAATTTTGATTATATATATAAACATATGGTTCTGTATAGTGAAATATTTTTTTTGTAAAATTTATTCTTAACGAGAATTAAAAATTTCCAAAAGATAAGTTATTAACATTGTATATTTTATTAATATTATGTAAATTTAGTTTACAATGTACTAAATGATGATATACTTAATTTATTAATGTGTGAAATGATATTTTTTGCATTTATAGAAATATAATATTTGCATAATTATTTTAACTTGCTAAAAATTTTAATTAAACATTTGATGGAAGAAAAAGGTGGGGCAAAGGTGGGGTATTCTGTAAAGGTGCATTCTTCAAATGAGGCCTTTAGAACATTGAAATTTCTTCCAATTGTCATTGTTTAAAATTTGAATTCCAAATGTTTTTAAAATAACAATTGGGCTCATCAATTGGGCTATGGTATGTAATCCTCTTGTAATGGATGCAACATGATTTTACCCAGGATCCACTATTTGAGTCTTTGCATTTATGATGATTATAAACTAAAGTACTATCAACTTACAAAAAGTTAAACCCAAAATATTTTTATAATCACAATTTTGTTTCCATTTTCATGCATCCCCTATATCAAAGGTGGTTGTTACATTACATGAATTTTTTTAGAAATCATCAACCCATTGAAGGCATCATCAATGCCATGGTTAGTGTGTGTAACATTGAATGTGGAATACCAATTTAGAAAGTTTTTGAGAACCCATATTTGGGTCAAATTTGTAATCTTCTTTGATTTTTTTTGTTGTGGTTTTCCTTGAGTACCTATTGATATACAATGACTTCATGAAAACTAGAAATTTAAACATGTAGAGTGAAACAATAAGCAATTTTTTAAACCTTTCAAAATTGGGACATTATCACACAATATCCCTTACAAATTTTGCAACAACAAAATTAAAGTAATAACCTCATTAATGGCCATAATTAATGGGTTGTAATCCAAATGAGTTGTGAGTCAAATTCTTCAAATACAATTGTAAAATTTCAAAATGGAATGTGAAAATAGTGCACCATGAAACCAATATATAAATTATGTAATTACTTCTAATATGAGGCTTTGGAATTTCATAACAAAATACTAGCAATGAAGATTTATAATCAGTAGTAAATGTAATCTTTAGTTCTTCCACATTAGGTAATGTCCCACATTAGTTGCACAACAAACACACAATTATTATGCTTCTTATGATTAACAAACAAACATGAGGAAGGAAATTGCCTATTCTCCAAACTTTTGAAAATTCTCTACCCAACAAATTGACAAGAGATTTGAAGTGGAGTTTTTTTAAACAAGATGATAATTGTCGCAACCCTAGCCTTGGGCTCGCGACCAAGGCAAGGGTTTGCAAGGTTGCGGGCCAAGAGGGAAGCCAAGAGTCCCACAACATATTCCCAGGAGTGTGAGAAGGTGTGAGGGAATGAACCCTCACACCCTAAGGGAGTTCCACATTGGGAGTTGGAGTCCCAGTGGACTCCCAAATCTTCAGAGGGAGATTGCAGGGGTCAAAAATTCATGGCTTGAGGAGTTCTTTGTATCAATGGAAAGCTCTTGAAACTTAGATATCTAAAATGGGCTCGCATCGCCCATTTAGACATCTAAAACACAAGTTATGGCCAAAAGAAGGGTCGGGAGTCAAATTGGCAGTTTGACTCCCAACCACTAAAAGTCAGGAATCGACCCGATTTCCGTCCGTGCAGATGGTGTGCGACATACCGTTGAAAAGCTCTCGATGAGAGCTACAACTTTGCTTTAGACCTCATCTCAATCCAAGGTCTGAATGCAAAGTTATGGCGCCCCAAAGCCACGGGAGTCCCAACTTTGGCGATTTTGGGACTCCCACTTAGGAGTCCCGGGACAAAAAGTCATTTGGATGTGGGCATGTGGAGAGGTGTAGAGTATACTATAAGGGGGAAGGTGGTGGCTTCCCCCAAGTCCGGGCCGTGGTGAGTCTTGTGTGTCCATGTTGCCCGTGGTTCGTCCTAGCACCAAAGGTGCTCCAACTATGCACTAACCACCTTGCGTTGGTTTTGTGTAGGTCTGTGTGAGTGAGTGAAGCTTGTCAACTCTTCCTAGTCCCATCTTGGAGCTCCAGCACACCCCTCTACCCCTCCAAAATGTTGCGAGCCAGGGAGCATGCCCCGACTCCTTATTCTTCCATTGTTTTTTGTTTGGGATTCACATTTGAATCCTTCAAGGAGTTGGGAGTGCGTCAATAGTGAAGTGTAGTAGTAACGATGTAAAAAAATTCTTAATTTGGTGACAACAGTATAGATAACTTCAAATAATCCTTTTAGGCACCCATATGCAAGCACTTGGATATGTGCTTACACATTGAACAAGCCCAAATTCTCTTGTGATGGAAAACCAGAATGTGCTCTATAAGAACATGGGAATGTTCTAATAAATCATAGGGCGGAGGAAGTACGTTCTCCATGTCCCACCACACCACTATCATTGCAACAATAGAAAGAAACTACAACAATATAATTAATTTCCATAATGTTCTAAAAATGATAATTGACTACAAGGAATTAGTGTTTGAGTTGTTGTTTATTCACATAGGAGGGTTTGCTTTTGGAAGCCTCCAAGAAACCTTCAATTCTCATTTCAGGTATGATTTGGACTAAAAAATAATTGGGTATGAGAATGTTCATAAGCTTTTGGAAGCCATTCCAAAGTTTGTGTGGATTCCAAAACTTTGAGAGGGCCAAGTTGTTGTGCAATGTTCTCAACACCTTGAGAAGCTAAACATGATTCAATCATGCAATCCCTTGTGAAATTTGAATGCACTAAAAAGTTAAACATCATTGTAATTATTATGATTAAGTTATTACTACATCAAGCATGATGATGTTGAATTTTCCAACTCTTGTTGAACACAACAATGATTCTATTGTGAATGGAACTACCTTAATATGTTCACCACCTAGATCATCAAATTGACATTTTGATAAAAAAAAATACATTAGATTTTCCAAGAAAAGACATTGGGCATTAGGTAGCTTGTCAAATGGCTACTAAAAATCATGTCCTTCATGCATATGGTTTGTATGTTACTTCATGTGACCATACTTGTCTATGATTATCAAAGTTTAGTACTAAAATCATTTTGGACATTGGGTGAATGTCCCCAAGATCCATTTCCATGCATCTTAGCTCCATGTGGTTTTTCTTTTCAAATACCCCTTATTCAATGATGTCATCATCCTACCCTAATTGAATATAATCAAACTATTGCCTTAGTCTTTGATGATGGTGGTGGCTAAAGGCTTTGGCTATAAATCACTCAACATTCCAAGGTCCCAAGCACCAGTGGGGTTCAAATCCCTAAGGAATGATGAACAAAAATCAACATAAAAAATGTCAATTTTGCCTTCAAAGTTTCTTTAGCCTTCCAAAACAAATCAAGATCAACATCCTATTGCAACCTCTACCCCATTACAATACCTTTTCCAATGCATAACAAAAACTAATCTAGATGTAACACTAAAACATTAGGTTGATCCAAGTTCAAAGTAACCACAAATATGCATGTTTCTCATGTGTGTTATAGAATTTCAAAACATGAAAGATGAAACTCCTATGGGGATAAACTAGTACCCCCCCCCCAACACAAAAAAACTAAAACCTTATTCACATTGCACAAGGTTCCATTCACACATGGCAAACTACAAAAACTAATTGTCTTATAGTAAATACCTAACACACAACATTAAAACCCATTGGATATCCATGCTTAGCCTTTTGAAGCATGTGTTAAAGGAATACAAGTCATTTATTGTGAAGATGCATGAAGATGCACCCAATAGTAAACTCACTTGTAATAACTTGGATATTTTGTGTGACATGAAATTGATTTTTGGTTTGCTATGTTGGAAATGACACACATTTATTAAGTTTGTTGAAAGGCATGATATTGTTTATGTATGATTTCATTGATGTTGTGAAGTTGGTAGAAGTTAAGTTGTACCAATCATATGTTGATCTTTAATTTCTACAAATTTAACAACCTTGCCTTTAATGATGCCACCAACTTTTGTGAATATCACAATGCATGACTATCCCTTACTTGGGTTTTAGATCTAAAAGGTGAGTGGTTGCCATGTACTTGTAAAATGAAAGGGTGTGATATGGCCCCACCATTTTAAAATTCAAGCCAATTTGATTTGCAAGCATTTTTTTCAAACCCACCATGAGTCATATTATTCAAGGAGTAATGTAGGAAGCAAAAGATGTGAACCTAGTTATTTGATGTGGCTAAAGATCATATTTTCTCCAATTTAGGTCCACAAGCTTAACAAGTACATGAAGGCTGTTCAAAGGACCATGATGTAAGTGTTGGGTTCAGTCAAGAATGAAAAAACCTTCAACAACTTATCTTTCATGGAAAATAAGTTGTTTAATCAACTAACCACACATTTTAATTGCGTGTTCACATGTTCACCCAAAACTTTCATACTCTCATTGATTTTTCTCAGTACCATGAAGCCATTGCAACATGGAAAGATATTTGCATTAGATACCATGTAAAGTTTTTTTTTTTGTAGTTGTTACTTTATGCTTACTTTCTTGTGAAGGCTAAGTTGTATATTCATGGTGTTGTTCACTTCTTATAAAATAGATGTTGTAATTTTCAACTTTTGTATGGATGTACATTGTGGGTGCAATTATAGGTGGTAATCCAAGTTGTGTGGGTGTTGGGGTTAGATGTTTCAAAGTTGAAATTTTTTTATGGGGATGTTTATGTGAGTGTATGACTCCTTTACTACATGAGCATTACCTTTATACATTAGGGTTCAATTCCCATGGAAATAGATTTAAAATTAATCATTGCATTGAGTAGTTCAATTTTTTTTTACTAGATAGCTAATATTTGGATGAGATGTTGAAACTTGATGCTCAATTTTTAAAAATTTATAACCTAACAATACAAGTTGCAAATGCTTGGATCTCCAATCAAATTTTTATTACTAAGGTGAAAACATGGTCAAAGAAGCCATGGGTGCCAAGGTAAAAGTCTTTTTCCAAGTACCACACATGATATGTGTTGATTTTGCATTAATTTATGACTTTAAACTTTGTATTTTGAATACCCCTTTTAACACTACATTTCAAATATGAATACATTTTGACTAAAAATTGATTTTATATCATGTATATTATGCATTCATGCCTTCTATAATATAAACATGAACAACTTTTGTTAGAAACACATTTTCAAAATTCATAATTTTCAAGGTTAGAATATACTTTTGAACCAAATGTGTTCAAATTGGTTATTAAAAAAAAATCATTAATTCAAGTCCTTTTGCCTTTCTAATCATCAATGTTAAAATCATCTTCAATTTTTAGAAAGAATGGTGCACATTTGGTAGAAAAAAAAGATGTTTAAAAAAACAAATTGTCCACTCTCAAGGAACTTTAAACATGTGAAAACATTTTTGATTTGTGTCCAACTTTGAACATGTAAAATTTTCAATTAATGAAAAATATTCCAAAAATAATAATGACAATCCAAACTATTATGTTTCATTTGTGATCTTTCAAACATACAAAAATGTAGTTTTAAGGAATGTCCATTCACTTGGGTGGCTTTTTTACTATGTTTTTGTTCACCAATACTTGTAATCATTTCAAGTTATTTATTTTTGATGACAAGAAAATTGAATAAATTTTATTGCCATTTTTTTTTGGGGTTCAATTTAATAAAAAACTTTTGAACTTGAAAACAATTACATCAAAAGTAGTACATTTTACAAAGGACTATGCCAAGGACTTTCTTAATAAAACATTTCTAATGATTAAAAAAATCACATGATAATAACCTATTACCCACACTCAAAAAACATTCATAATTTAAAATTTATGAAATTTGAATTTTTCTAAAATTCAAAGTATGTTTTTAAAATCTCAAAAGTTCAAAAGTCCTTTACAACATGCAAATGGCATGTAAAACACATGACATACAAAACAAAGTTATAAACTTATGATTAAAAAAAACTAAAACCCAATTTTTTTAACATATATTAAAAGGAATTGAAATTATGATATTTTTCAAGACAAAATGCATAATCTAGCAATAGTTTTACACTTTAAAAAAATCATAGTTTTTTGAAAAAGATGTCTTACAATAAAAAAAATTGATTGCCCAAATGATATACATATATATATATACAAGCAAGTAACTTGAAAATTCTTTGATAAAATTAATCTTCTCACAATATAGACCCCACCATTAAGAGAAACAACAACCATTTTTGCATCTTAGCAACTTCAATATCCATTCATACTTGAACCCTTTTTGGTGATTAAAACCAAATAAAAAAAATACCCCCTTCACCCACACCACCTCCCATAAAAAAAATCAAATATAATTTTATTTTTTTTGGGGGTCCTCATCTCCTCTATTTGCAAATGCCTTTCATTCAATCGCATCATTGTTTTAATGTTTTGTGTGTGCCTCCAAACACTATGAAAAAATTCAAAATTAGTAATGACTTGGAAATTAAAATTGCACATGAACTTTGTTATTTGTCCAACTTTCATCCACTCTCAATTTAATTTCCTTTTAATAGAACTAAAAACTAACATTGATTGACCCCCAAGTTTTCCCATTTGTTGCATTAGCTATCAACCTATGACCTCTTGATATTATTACTATGTACATACATTTTGACATTGGCATGTGTGAATTTTGTTCAACTTCATTTGGAGGAACTAACAAGTCAAATTTGGAGTTTAACCCCCCTTGCGTAATCATACCCTCACATAAATAACCAAAAAGAAAAAATAAACTTATATGAAGTTTGAACTTTCAACTAGGTTGAGTCCTAGGGTTAGGTCAAATTAAAGTTAAGTCATGTGATATTTATAAAACACAACAAAATTACATTAATTAATAATCTTGATCCACTTGAATAATTTGATGCACATTGTAACTATGTATTAACATCATGATTCATTGTACTAATGCCTAAATCAAATAATTTTCAAATGGTATTAAGCATGTAGAAATTGCCACATACATTTACACATCAAATTGTTTCAAATGAATCCAAAGTTGACAAGGTTTGTGTGTAGAATTTTTTTTTGTCATTTGTGGATATTTACATCTATTTGTTGTAAAAGTAAATAAAAACATCAAATATGTTTACAAGTTGCATAGTAGTTAGATCATGCACAACATTTAGTTTAGGTAACATGACACACTTATTATTGTCTTAGAAGTGTTAGAGAAAACATGAGATAATATATTTGCATGAACAAACATAACTAAAGGATTGTCTAGATCCAATTGTAGAAGGCTAATTCATTGATATGAAATATTTATAACTAGAATAAAAAATAAAAAAACATTGAAGAAATACAATGACATTAAAGCAATTTATGAAATATTTCAAGGCCAACTAATATGTGATTATGAACTATTTTTGCACCTACTCACAAATGGGAATTAAAAGCATACACTTGGGATGTAGTATCAAAAACCTAGAGGAACATGATCACTTACCACATGAGGTTGACTTCACAAGATCTCTTTCCCTCTTTGCAACTCTTGAACCATGTGTTGTTTTCATTGCTTTCCTTGCACAAGTGAAACTTACCACTGCACACCCTTTTTCGATATTTGTTTCTTGGCTCCCCCACACCCAAACTAATGCAATCACATAATAAAAAATATGCAAGATTAAACCACATAAAAGGCCATACCCACAACCTAGTTCACATGGAGTTCAACAAATGCAAGACTAGAACTAAATAGTTGAATACAACAATGATAGGAAATTCACAGACATCATATGCCACATTAGACCAAAAAATGTGAAATCACTAGTTGTTTTTTCACCATTAGAAAATCCATGATGTGCATAATATAAGAATATCCACAAAATGACCTTGTGACAAACCTGGTACCACCCAATCATGTTTTGCCCCAAGATAGGGTTTTTTTAACAATGTTGGGTAGTTTTAGGTTTTTAGTTGGGTTGGGTTATTAGAACTAGGCTCAGCAGGTCTACATGGGACAAAACCCAACACAAGACCTAACCTAGGTAAAAACAAGGTTGACCAAACTTGACCCAATGGGTGTTAAAAGCTTTTTAAAGGGTTTGAATGTTAAGGCCTATGTAAGAGGGTTTACCAGTATCAAAGCCCTTCTTTTTCAAATGAAGTTGAACCTTTTTGATAGTTTCATCTTTTGAAAATTCCAATGTAAGAAAATTGTTGGGATTATTTGAATTTGATTCCTTTGATCTACCTACATGGGTTTAAATAATTGAATGTGGCCAAAGAATATGGAATAAAAGTCCTAACCTTAACCCTTCCCTCCTCACACCCCTGCCCTGGCCCCTTACTTTTTCCCATATTTTTTTTCCTTCACCCTTTCCCTTTCTCCTTGCCTACCCCACTCCCCCACTTTATCCCAAATCTTTTCCCCCCACCTTCCCTCCCTCCCCAATTCCCTAGTTGTGCTTATGTGGCAAATTATATCTCAATAACTTGTATAATTGTCATTATAAACTTCTAAGCTTTTAAATGATTCTTTGTAACATGGCCAAAATATTACGTGAGTTAATTAGATGTAAATGAGACAATTTAATGCTATGACCACCACCATGGTTGGAAGGGATAATCATAGATGAAAGAAGGTGGTTGGTTTGTTTTGATTGTTTGTCATTTTCAGATCTCCCAAACATCACCTCTTGCTTCACTCTTGGCATCGTTGGAAAACACTTGATGAGGAAGGGTGCACCAAGTTGGTTCCATAATGTTTCAACCTATGGTGGAGAAGTTATTGAATATTGAACAATTTTTTCATTGAAAATTCATTTAAATCAACAAATTATAGGGGGTGTATTCTTGGTATTGTTGGAAAACTCTCCACAACTAGGATTTAATGAAGGTGAATTTAGAAAATTTTCGTACTTAAGGTGCAAAAGATATTGAATTTTGAATAGTTTTTTCTCATTGGAAATTAAATGAAATTACAAAAAATGGATTTAGAAGAAAACA
>Ga0209208_10004554_pt1 | contig 19605 bp, 19 predicted proteins | sample S1TSphfallax_3_FD_187694 | JGI IMG/M metagenome (GOLD analysis project Ga0209208, IMG submission 187694) | Host-associated microbial communities from peat moss isolated from Minnesota, USA - S1T2_Fd - Sphagnum fallax MG (SPAdes) (version 2) | ecosystem: Host-associated > Plants > Peat moss >... | reverse complement strand
CGTGTCCAGCAGGTTGAACACGGCACCGCCGAACTCGAACGTCATCACCGAGGAGGTGACCGAAATGCCGCGCTGCCGCTCGATCTTCATCCAGTCCGAGCGGGTCTGCCGGCGGTCCTGCCGCGCTTTTACCATCCCCGCCTCGCGGATCGCGCCGCCGAACAGCAGCAGTTTTTCCGTCAGCGTGGTCTTGCCGGCGTCCGGATGCGAGATGATCGCAAAGGTCCGCCGCGGCGGCACACCGGCAGCGGCTTCAATGATGGGGAGAGCCTGGTCCATCCGCGCGCAGTAGCAAGTTTTTGGCGCTTGGGCCATCGGAAGAAAGGAAGGCAGGCAAGCGGTGCATTTTTGGAAAAAAAGCACCAAAAAATTTTTGTCCTTGGGGGCATGGGGGTTTCGCTACGCCGCCTCGGGCTAGCAGATTTGCTTGGCCATGCGCACGATGGTTCCGAGACGCATGGCGGGGACACGCTCGGTCTCGGTGAAGCCAAGTGCGGCGTAGAGTTTTAAATTGCGGGCGAACAGCGCGTTGGTGTGCAGCCGGAGCTCGGCCAGGCCGAGGGAGCGCGCGAAAGCCTCGGCATGGGCCATGAGAAACCGGCCGAGGCCTTGGCCGTGCTGGTCCGGCAGCACGGCGACATTCTCGATATACAAATGCCCGTCGGACGGGATCGTCTCGATCATGCCCACCAGCTTGTCATCGCGATAGAGCAGGTCGATCACGTGGTTGCGCACGGCAATCGTGAAATCCGTCAGCATCGGGCCGGGTTCACGGCCGATGACCGCGATCCAGTGCGTGTAGGCGGCGTCCGTCAGCGCCTTGGCGGCTTGGGCATCCGCATCCCCTGCGCGGCGGAGGCGTAAGCCCTCAACCAATAACGGTTTCGCTATGCCAAACTTTTGGCGCGCCGGCGAAATGCGCGCCGACATTGCCGCGCCAGGTTTGAAATTCCGGCGCGTTGCGGAATTTTTCCATGTGGTCGGCGACACTGCCCCACTGCACCATCAGCACGAAATGGCTGGGGCTCTCAAGGCTCCGGTGCAGCGCCACGCCGTGGCAGCCGGGGAACCCCAAAAAGACCGGCCGGCTGGCCTCAACCCCGGCGATAAACGCCGCCTCGCTGCCGGGTTTCACTTCAATTTCTGCAAATTCCGTGACCATAACCTTGTCTCCCAGCGCGCCAGCGCCCGCGATGAATAAAAGTCTTTTGCGGAGCTTTTCTTCAGAAAAGCGACCGCTTTCTTCGCGCTACCCGGCCACCGTCCGGTACACCTGCTCGCCCAACCCCTGCACGCCGCATTTCACGGTTTGGCCGGGTTTCAAAAACACCGGTGCGGGTTTGACGCCGAGGCCCACACCGGGCGGCGTGCCGGTGGCGATGATGTCGCCCGGGTGCAGCACGATGAACTGGCTGACATAGCTCACCAGCGTGCGCACGCCGTACACCATGGTGCGGGTATTGCCGTTCTGGTAGCGGTGGCCGTCCACCTCGGTCCATAAATCCAGCTCTTGCGGGTCCGGCACCTCGTCCTTGGTGACCAGATACGGGCCGACGGGGCCGAAAGTCTCGCAGCCTTTGCCCTTATCCCAGGTGCCGGCGCGTTCCATCTGGTATTCGCGCTCGCTCACATCGTTCACGGTGACGTAGCCGGCGACATGGTCCATCGCCGCATCCTCGCTCACATAGGCCGCCTTGCTGCCGATCACGACTCCGAGCTCGACCTCCCAATCGGTCTTCACGCTGCCGCGCGGGATTTTGACGTCATCGAACGGGCCGGAGAAGGCCGAGAGGGATTTGAGGAAGATGATCGGCTCTTTCGGGATTTTGCCCCCCGTTTCGGCCGCGTGGTCGGCGTAGTTCAGGCCGATGCAGACAAAGTTCACCGGCCGCGGCACCGGTGCGCCGATGCGCCGTTCGGTTTTCAGCAGCGGCAGCGTGGCGGGGTCGAGCGCCTGCAGGGCCGCGATCCAGCCGGGGCTCAGCGCGTCCCCTGCGATGCCGGCCAGCGCGTCATCCAATGTGCGGATCTGGCCCTGGGCGTCCAGCAATCCCCATTTCTCGGCGCCTTCATCCCCATAACGCAGCAATTTCATGGCATTATCCTCCGTATTTGGCGCCTGAGCGTAAAGCTCAAAGCTGGGTGGCGTTCCTGGGCCGTGTCAAACCGGCCGTTCTCGGCTACTCACATAGAGGCTTTAAGGAGAGACTCAACCGCGATGCCGCTTTTTGCTGTCCACGCGATCGACCGGCCCAACGCCCTGCCCGACCGGCTGGAGCATTATCCTGCACACCGCGCCTATATCGAATCGGAAGCCAATGGCGCGCTCGAGATCATCCTCTCCGGCCCGCTGCAATCGGATGATGGCGAGGTCATGACCGGCTCGCTGTTTATCATCGAGGCACCGGAGCGCGGCGTTGTGGAGCGCTTCGTCACTGCCGATCCGTTCGCCACCAACAAAATCTGGGGCGAGATCCGCATCTCCCGTTTTCTCCGCCGCAAAGGCTAGCCCCCCAACCCATACCGGCCGTTCAGGCATAAAAAAAGGCCGGTCTTTCGACCGGCCTCGCATCTTAACGATGCTTATTTGAGCTCCCTAAACTTGGCGGCGGATGTAAAGATCGGGTGGTATTCACCGGATGTTCATCGTCACCGCGAAGAATGTGGCCGAAAAAAGGCTGGCATGCAACCCCCTTTGGTGAAGTTTGATGCATGGCTGCCGCCGGCAAACCGGCCATTTTGTAAATTTAATGCAGCTTTGGCCCGATCAACCCAAATGCGCCCGCAGCGCCGCCACCGCCGCGCGCAGCTCCTCGGCCGCCTGGGTGCCCGGCCCGGACTCGGTCACACCCAAACCATCGGCAAACGCATTCGCGTAGCCGGCACGGTTGCCCAAAGCCACGTCCAGCAGCACCAGCCGGCGCGCCGCAATTTCGGCCTCCAGCCGCTTGCGCAGCTTGGACGCCGCCGGCGCGCGGTTGAACACCAGAACGGTACGCCGCTTCTCCTCCGCCGCCAGCTTCAGCGTGCCCTCCGCCGCCCATAAATCCGGCGGGGACGGGTTGAGCGGGATCAACACCAAATCCGCCCCGCGAATCGCGCGCCGCGCATCGCTATCAATCACCGGCGGCGTGTCGATCAGCACATAGTCATAAGCCGCTTTCAGCTTGTCGAGCTCAGCCGCCAGCCGCCAGCCGGACACGCTCACCACGTCCACCTTATGCACCGCCTTAGGTGCGGCCGCGCGCAGCCGGCCCCAGGCCGCCAGGCTCGCCTGCGGGTCGATATCGAGCACCGCCATCTTCGCCCCGTCAGCCAACGCCACGGCGAATTGCGCCGTCAGCATGGTCTTGCCAGAGCCACCCTTCTGCTGCGCTACCGCAATAACCTTGCCCATTTTCTCGGCCTCCTGGTTGCTAAGGTTAAGAAAGAACTTCTTTTTTTGAAAAAAAAGAAGCAAAAAAACTTTTTTATCCGCGGAGGCGGTGCTGGTGGGGCGGCTAAAGCCCCAAGGACAAAAGTTTTTTGGTTCTTTTTTTCAAAAAAGAACCGCTTACTTGCCTATCTTATCATGCACGAGCTCCTCACCCCCGCCGAGATGGCCATCGCTGATCGCGCGGCCGGCAATCTGGACGCGTTGATGCAGGCCGCCGGGCGCGCGGTGGCGCGCGCGATCATGCGCCATACCAGGCCTTGCCGGATACTGGCGCTGATCGGCCCCGGGAATAATGGCGGGGATGGGCTGGCCGCGGCGGAATATCTGCGCCAGCAGGGCTGGCCGGTGCGCACGCTGACATTGGCGGCGGCCAATGTTGCGGATGTGGATCGCGCCGAGCTGGTGATCGACGCGCTGTTCGGCGCGGGATTGTCGCGGGACCTTTCACCGCACGCGGCCGAACTGCTCGGCGCCGCCAAGCGGGTTGTGGCGATCGATATCCCCTCGGGTGTGGACGGCGCCAATGGGCAAATCCGTGGCTACGCGCCCCAGGCGGAGCTGACGGTTACGTTTTTCCGGGCCAAACCGGGGCATTATTTGTATCCCGGCCGCGCTTTTTGCGGGGCGCTGCAGATCGCCGATATCGGCCTGCCGGGGAGTGTGCTGGCCAGCATCGCGCCCAAAACCTGGGCCAACCACCCCAGCCTCTGGGCCCTGCCCTCGCGTACGGCCACTGGCCATAAATACACCAATGGCGATGTCACCGTGCTCGCCGGCACCATGCCGGGCGCGGCACGCCTGGCCTGCGCCGCCGCACGGCGCATGGGGGCGGGCATGGTAACACTCGCCACCGATGCGCCGATGCTGCCGCCGGAAGCCGGGCTGATCGTCTCCACCGCAGACCTCACCACGCTGCTCGCCGACCCGCGCCGCAAAGTGTTCGTCTGCGGGCCGGGCCTTGGCCCCGCGGCCGGCGCCAAACTCGCCCGGCTGATCGCCGCCGGCCGGCAAATCGTCGCGGACGCCGACGCGCTCACCGCCCATGCCGGCAACCCCGAAGCGCTGCGGGGCGCCACCGTCATCACCCCGCATGAGGGCGAATTCACCCGGCTCTTTGGTCCCGTCGGCCCCGATAAACTCGCCGCCGCCCGCGCCGCCGCGGCGCGGACCGGCGCGGTCACTTTGCTCAAAGGCCCCGATACCGTGATCGCCGCACCGGATGGCCGCGCCATCATCAACCATAACGCGCCACACTGGCTCGCCACCGGCGGCACCGGGGATGTGCTCGCCGGCGCCATCGCCGCATTGCTGGCGCAAAATCTACCCCCGTTCGAGGCCGCCAGCGCCGCGGCCTGGATACATGGCGAGGCCGCCAACCGGGCGGGGCCGGGGCTGATTGCGGAGGATTTGCCGGAGGTTTTAGGCGAAGTAAGCAGTTCTTTTTTTGCAAAAAAAGAACCAAAAAAACTCTTATGACTCTCGGCCATGGGCGTTGCACCAGTCCGGCATGCAGTCAACCAACGGGACCAGGAGGCAACAACCGTTTCCCAAGCACCGCGCCAGAGTAAAAAAGTCTTTTGCGGAGCTTTTCTTCGAGACAAAGCGACCGCTTGCTTAACTAACCCCGCACCGCCCCAGCAAGGCGCTCAGCTCGCGGATCACCGGGAACACTTCCTGGTTCAAATTCGCCCCCTGCGCGTCGTGCGCGGCCTGTTCGGCTTCCACGATCCAGCGGTCTTCCTTGAAAATCCGTTCGGTGAACAGCACCAGCGCCGGCCAGCCGAGGTTGAGCAGATTGCGGCCGATGAAGCCTTTCGGCCGGTGGATGGAGAGCAGACCGAAGGTGCGGATGGTTTTTTGCGCGGCGTCCAGCGGCACATAGACGATCCAGAGATCCATGACCGGCTCGGCGCCGCCGGCGGGCAGGATGCGCAGGGTTTGGTAGGGGTATTCGGTGCGGATGGTCATGACGTCTTTATCGTTCACGTCGGCCGTGCGTTTGCCGCCGAACACCGCGGCTTCGCCCAAAGGCTGTTTGCCGCCGGTGCGGGCGAAGGTATATTGCACTTCCAGCCAATCCTCGCCCAGCCTGCGGCCGAGATAGCGCGGGCGGATCTGGCCCATTTGTTTGCGGTGCAGGAACTGGTGGTTCATGTCCATCAGGTTCTCATGCATGAAGGAGTAGTGGCAGGCGACCTCGCGGCCGAAGCGCCTGGTTTTATAGTCGGGGCTGGCGGCGGCGGTGAGAACGGGGAAATTATCCGCCTTTGTTTTATCGCCGGGGAAGATGAAGATCATCCCGGCCTCCTCGCGGCAGGGGTAGGATTTCACGCCGTTGGGAAGCTTGCCTTTGCCGAGATACGGCACGTCGATACAGGCGCCGGAGGCATCGTAGGTCCAGCCATGGTAGCAGCAGCGGATTGCGCAGCCGGACACCACGCCGGCATCGAGCGGGACCTGGCGGTGCGCGCAGCGGTTTTCCAGCGCGAACACCGCACCCTCTTTCGGGCGCACCAGCACCACGGGTTCGCCCGCGAATTTGACCGCGAGGGTTTTGCCGGCCTTCAGCTCCCGGCTCCAGGCCACGGGGTACCAATGGTCCGGGTGGATTTTAACGCGCCTGGTATCCACGCCGGTGAGGCTGAGCGGCGGCGGCACCTCGGCCGTGTCGTCGGTATTGAGGATGGCTGTATCCATGAACAAAATTCCCTGACTTCGGCGTTGTGCGGCGTTTCTGGCGTCATTCCTGGCAGAGTTGTCAGCAGTTGAACATAGCCCGGCTGGAAGCTGAATAACCCGGGCCTGAACATATCCTCATGTTAGCAAAGCCCAATGCCGGTTTTGCGCTACATTGCCGTTTCGTCATGATTTTTTCAGGAATTTTCTGCATCGAATGAAACATGCCGCAACAATTTTACCGTTTCGTTCCAAGTTGTGACATGTTTCCGCCGCCATTGATGCCTATCTAGACGGCATGGATAAGGAGTTTCAAATGACCAGATTTCGCAACCTGCTGTTGAGCGCCACGTTGGCCGCCACCGCCTATGCCGGTGCCGCGCAAGCCCAACAATATTATCCGCCGGGACCGCCGCCGCCGTTTCACCACCACCATTGGCACCGGGGTGACCGGTATTTCGGCCCGCGCGTCGTGGTTCACCATTGGGGCTATTACCACCTTGCTCCGCCGCCCTACGGCTATTACTGGGTGCAGGATGAGGGGCGCTTCCTGCTGATCGACCCCAACGGCGTGATCGCGCGCATCTACATCCCGTAACGCCCGGCCGTTATGCCATCCCGCCCACAACAAGGAACCAAGATGACCAAGCTTTCAATGCGCGCCCTCAGCACCGGCCTTGCCGCCGCTCTCATCTGCGCGCCACTGGCGCTCGCCCAGCAACAACCCCAGCATGCCGGCGATACGCATGACCAGGCGGGCCATGGCCAGCCCAGCCACGCAGCGCCCAGCCACCCCAGCGTCAGCCACACCCAGGTGACGCAAACGCCGGTCCGGCAATCCCAGGCCAGCCATAGCAGCGGTACCCATAGCGGGATGACTCAGCCAGGCCATATGGCGCCACCCCCGTCGCGTGAGGCCTCGGCGCCCCAGCACGGCGCGCCCGGGCCGCAGCGTTCGGGCTATAATAGCGGCCACACCTGGCACCAGGGCGACCATTACAACGGCAACCGGAACGTGGTGTCCAACTGGAACGCCTACCATCTCCGCCAGCCGCCCCAGGGCTATGAATGGGTGCAGGATGGCAGCCAGTTCGTGCTCGTGGCCGTCGCCAGCGGCGTGATCGCGGATGTGATTTTGAACGCGCTGAACCAGTAACAAGCCGGCCACGTCAACAACAAGGATAACAAAAATGTTTCGCTTGACCATGAAAACCCTCAGCGCCGGCCTTGCCGCCGCGCTGATCGCGGCGCCGCTCGCCTTTGCCCAGCAACACCCGGACCAGCACGGGCCCGGCAATATGAACCATATGGGCCCCGGCCCGATGCAGCACGGACCGATGCAGCATGGTCCCATGCAACACGCCCCCATGCAGCACGGACCCATGCAGCACGGCCCGATGGGCCCGCAGCACGGCCCGATGGCCTATAATAATGGCGGGCACCGCTGGCACCAGGGCGACCATTTCGACGGTAACGGCATCGCCGTCCAGGATTACGGCTACTACCATTTGAACGCCCCGCCGCATGGCTATTACTGGGTGCAGGAGGGCGACCAGTTTGTCCTGGTCGCGGTGGCGAGCGGGATCATCGCCAACGTGATCGTCAATGCGCTGAACCAGTAAGAGGTCGCTTTTAAAAAAAGCTCCGCAAAAATTTTTATTCGCTCTGGGGCGGTGCCGGTTGCACGTCGATAGCCCTTGGCAAATAAAAGTTTTTGTGGAGCGTTGCTTCCCGACAACGCGGCCGCTTATCTGCCCTTCTTCATCTTGTGATTCCCATTCGCCCCGTCTTGTTCTAGTCTCCTGGCATGAACGAGATACGTCCGATTGAACCGGATTTGGGGGGCCTGGAAACATTGCACGAGGTGGAGCAGAAACTGCTCTGGCTCGCCTCCTGGATGATCCATAACGCCAACCATCTCCGCCCCAACCGGGACGGGTTGAAGGTCGGCGGGCATCAGGCGTCCTGCGCCTCGGTCACCTCGATCATGACGGCGTTGTATTTCGAGATCCTCCGCCCGCAGGACCGGGTGGCGGTGAAGCCGCATGCCGGGCCGGTGCTGCACGCGATCAATTATCTGTTCGGCCGGCAAACAATTGAGCAGATGGCGGGCTTGCGGCAATTCGGCGGCGCGCAGGCCTATCCGTCCCGCACCAAGGATGGCGCGGAGATCGATTTCTCCACCGGCTCGGTCGGGCTCGGGGTGGCGCTGACCAGCTTTGCCTCGCTGATCCAGGATTATGTGCGCGCGCATGGCCTCTCGGACCCCACGGCGCCGCGCGGCCGGCACATCGCCATCGCCGGCGATGCCGAGCTCGATGAGGGGAATATCTACGAGGCCTTGCTGGAGGGCTGGAAGCACGACGTGCGGGATGTGTGGTGGGTGGTGGATTACAACCGCCAGAGCCTGGATTCCGTGATGCCGGACCGGCTGTTCGGCCGGTTTGAGGGGCTGTTCAGGGATATGGGCTGGCGGGTGATCTCGCTGAAATACGGCGCCAGGCTGGAGGCCGCGTTTGCCCGGCCGGGCGGCTCATCGCTGCGCGGCTGGATCGATGATTGCCCGAACTCGACCTATTCGGCGCTCACCTTCCAGGGCGGTGCGGCGTGGCGCCAGGCGATCCTCGCGGATATGGGCAAGTCCCGGAATATCCGCGCGATCATCGACCCGCTGAGCGATGAGGAGCTCGGCGCGCTGATGACCAACCTCGCCGGCCATGACCTCGGCACGCTGACCAGCGCGTTCCGCGCGGCCGCGGCGTCCGACCAGCCGACCGTGTTCCTCGCCTATACCATTAAAGGCATGGGGCTGCCGTTCGCCGGGCATAAGGACAACCATGCCGGGATGATGACGGTGGAGCAGATGGACGCGTTCCGGGCCTCGCTGCGCATCCGCCCGGGCCATGAATGGGACCGGTTTGAGGGCTTGCGCGCGCCCGAGGCGGTGGAGCGGTTTATTCAATCCGTGCCCTATGCCACCCCGCTCACGCCATCCGGCCGGCGGCTGCCGGCGGCCGCCATCCCGATTCCGGAGACATTGCCGCAGCCGCGGATTGTCGGCCGGCGGATGAGCACGCAGGCCGGGTTTGGCGAAATTTTATCCGAAATCGGCCGGGCCCAGGGCGAGTCCGCCGCGATGTCCAAGCGCATCGTCACCATGAGCCCGGATGTCGCGGTCTCGACCAATCTCGGCCCCTGGATCAACCGCCGCGGGGTGTTCGACCGGCATACGCGCGATGACGTGTTCCGGGACGGCAAGCTCGCCAGCGCCCAGCGCTGGGGGACCGACCCGGGCGGGCAGCATATCGAGCTTGGGATTGCCGAGCAGAATTTGTTCCTGCTGCTCGGCGCCGCGGGGCTGAGCCATGATTTGAACGGCGTGCGGCTGCTCCCCGTCGGCACGGTGTACGACCCGTTTGTGAATCGCGGGCATGACGCGTTGTTCTACGCCTGCTACCAGGATGCGCGGTTTTTGCTGGTCTCAACGCCGTCCGGCATCACCCTCGCGCCCGAAGGCGGGCAGCACCAGGCGACCAACACGCCGCTGCTCGCGATCGTGCAGGACCGGCTGGCGAGCTACGAGCCGGCGTTTTGCGATGAGCTGGCCATTATGCTGCGGCATGCCTTTGCGCATATGCAGAAACCCGATGGCTCGGCGGTGTGGCTGCGGCTCTCCACGCAGATTTTGCCGCAGCCCGAGCGCACGCTGAACGCCGAACACGTGATTGCCGGCGCGCATTGGATCACGCCGCCGGCGCCGGGCGCTGAAATCGCCATCGCCTATCAAGGCGCGGTCGCGGCCGAGGCGGAGGCGGCGTTCGCGACATTGCGGGAGGACGTGCCCGGCGCCGGGCTGCTGGCGATCACCAGCCCGGACCGGCTCTACGCCGGCTGGCGGCAGGCGCAGCGCAACCGGCGCTTGGGGCAACCCGCAACCTCGCATATCGAAACATTGCTGGCCCCCCTCGCCCCCAGCGCCGCTTTGGTGAGCGTGCTGGACGGCCACCCCGCCGCGCATGCCTGGCTCGGCGGCGTGCGCGGCAACCGCATCATGTCGCTTGGGCCCGATCATTTCGGCCAGTCCGGCGACATTCCGGATTTATATGCCGCGTACGAGATCAACGCCGCGGCGATCTTGGATGCTTGCGCCGAGGGGTTGCTGCCGGCGCGCTAGGCGACACAAAACGCGGTTAATAAAGAATTTCGAATTCGGCTAGGGCCATCAAACAATACGGTCTTTCAGACAAAAAAGTTTTTTGCTGCTTTTTTTCAAAAAAGCAGCGCTTGCTTCCTTTCTTGATCGCCGCCGCCCCATACTAGGGGCATGACGATTCCGCCGAAGCGACCAAAGCCCTTGCCCTCACGAGACGAGATCAGGAATTTCCTGAAAAACGCCGACCAGAAGCTGGGTGCGCGGGAGGTGGCGCGGGCGTTTTCCATCGGCCCTGAGAACAAAAAGGCGTTGCGCGGGATATTGAAATCGCTGGAGGGCGAGGGGGTGATCGAGCGCGCGGGCCGCAAGAAATTCACCGAAGCCGGGCGGCTGCCGGAGAGCGCGCTGGTCGAAATTACCGGGACCGACCGGGATGGCGAGCCTTTGGCCCGGCCGGTGGTGTGGGACGGGCCCGGGCGGCCGCCGATTATTTTCATGGCGCCGGAACGGGCCGGCCAGGCGGCCTTGGCGCCTGGCGCGCGGGTGCTGGCGCGGCTGAAGCAGATCGGCCCGGATAAATATGAAGGCCGGACGCTCAAACGCCTGACCGAGCAGGCGGGCTCGATCGTCGGGATATTTCACCCGACCCCGCAGGGCGGGCGGATTGAGCCGACGGATCGGCGCCAGAAGGCCGAATGGGTGGTGCCGGCGGCGGAGACGATGGGCGCCGTGGCGGACGAGATCGTGCGGGCCGAGCCGCTGCCGGGGAAACCCTTTGGCGCCAAGCCGGCGCGGATTACCGAGCGGCTGGGGCTGATTACGGATGCGCGCTCGGTCTCGCTGATCGCGATTGCCACCCATGGCATCCCGATGGATTTTACCGAAGCCGCGCTGAAGGAGGCGGCTAGAGCCAAGCCCGCGCCTTTGGGCAAGCGGGTTGATCTGCGGGATGTGCCGTTGATCACCATTGACGGCGCGGATGCGCGGGATTTTGACGATGCGGTGTTCGCCGAACCGGCCCCAGGCGGCTACCGGCTGATCGTGGCGATCGCGGATGTGGCGCATTATGTCCGGCCCGGCTCGGCGCTCGATAAATCCGCCCGCGAGCGCGGTAATTCCTGCTACTTCCCGGACCGCGTGGTGCCGATGCTGCCCGAGGCGCTCTCCAATGGCTGGTGCAGCTTAAAGCCCGATGAGGACCGGGGCTGTTTATTCGTCGAGATGCTGATCGACACCCAGGGCAAAAAACAATCCCATAAATTCGGGCGCGGGCTGATGCGCTCGGCGGCGCGCAAAACCTATGAGCAGGTGCAGGCCGAATTTGAGGCGAACCCGGAGCACCATGCGCATCTCTACGCCGCGTTCGCGGCGCTGAAGGCGGCACGGGAGGCGCGCGGCACGCTCGATCTCGATTTGCCGGAGCGCAAGGTGGAGATCGGCCCGGATGGCCAGGTCAAAAACATCGCGCCGCGGCCGCGGCTGGACAGCCACAGGCTGATCGAGGAGTTCATGATCCTGGCGAATGTCTGCGCTGCGGAGGAGTTGGAGCGCAAACACCAGCCTTGCATGTACCGCATCCACGCGCCGCCGAGCCCGGAGAAGCTGGATAATCTGCGGGCGTTTCTAGGCACGCTGGAGATCTCGCTGCAGCCGGGGGACCAGCTGCACCCGCGCGACCTGGACCGGGTGCTGAAGCTGGTGGCGGGGTTGCCGCACGCCGCCCTGGTGAACGAGACGGTGCTGCGCAGCCAATCGCAAGCCGAATACAGCCCTGAAAACATTGGCCATTTTGGGCTGGCGTTGACGCGCTACGCGCATTTCACCTCGCCGATCCGCCGCTACGCGGATTTGCTGGTGCATCGCGCGCTGATCACCGGGTTGAAGCTCGGGCCCGATGGGCTAAAGCCGGAGGACGCCGCCGCGTTCGAGGATATCGCGGAACAGATCACCGCGACCGAGCGGCGGGCGACTTTGGCGGAGCGCGATTCGACCGACCGCTACCTTGCGCTGTATTTGCAACACCGCGTTGGAGAGTTCTTTACCGCCCGGGTTTCCGGGGTGACGAAGTTCGGTCTTTTCGTCACTCTGCCCGATAGCGGTGCCAGCGGGTTTTTGAGCATGTCGAACTTGGGCGATGATTACTGGGTGCACGACCAGGCGAGCCAGAGCCTGATCGGCAAACATAGCCGCAAGAGCTTCCAGCTCGCGCAAAGCCTCGATGTCCGGCTGGCGGAGGCGCGGCCGGTGACCGGCGGGCTGCTGTTCAGCCTGGCGGAGGGTTTGCCGCGGGCGGCCGGGCCCAAGCCGCACGGCAAAAGGCCCACCAGGCACAACCATACATCCAAGCATAAACCGAAACAGCGCAGGTGATCCGGCTTATCCTCGTCATGCTCGTGCTTGCCGCCATGCCGCGGGTGGCATGCGCGCAGGCCGCCGCGATCGGGTTTGACGCCGCCACCGCCGCTTCGGTCTGGTCGGCCGCACTGGCCTATATCCAGCCGCGCGCGCTGGACGCGCTGAGCCTCCCGCAAATGACGATATGGGGCCTGAACGGCCTGGCGGCCTTGGACCCGGATCTCAACACCACGCTGCAGGACGGTACCATAAGGCTGTACGGCCCGGACCAGTTGCTGGCGGCGGTGCCGGCACCCGCCGCTGATGACGCGCAAGGCTGGGGGGCGGCGGCGGCGAAAATCGCCGCGGCGGCGTACCGCGCCTCGCCCGCATTGCAGCAGGCCGGGACCGGCGGGATCATCGCCAATTTCTTCGACGAGCTGTTCAACCATTTCGACCCCTATTCGCGCTACGAGCCGCCCGAGCAGGCGGCGCGCGACGAGCTGATGATTACCGGCATCGCCGGCACCGGGCTCACGCTGGGCGCGTCCGGGAGCCATGTGGTCATCAGCGCGGTGGCGGCGGACAGCCCGGCGGCCAATGCCGGGCTGATCCCCGGCACCATTGTGCTGAGCATGGCTGGCGGCGCGGCCTATCCGGGGGCGCTGCGCCGGCTGAATGAGGCGCAGGAGGGGCTGCAAGGCAGCACCATGGCGTTGAAGGTGCTGGACCCGGCGAACCCCACGGCCCCGGAGAGCCTCACACTCACCCGCGGCTTTATCCCGCCGCAGACCGTGCTGCCGATCCCTTCGCCGGTGCCGGGCATCGCGGCGTTTAAAATCACCGGGTTTAACGAGGGCACCGGCGACCAGTTTGCCGCCGCCCTTGGCGCCGCCATGTCCGCCGACCCGCCGCCCGCCGGGCTGCTGCTGGATTTGCGGGGCAATCGCGGGGGGATTCTGCGCCAGGCGGTGCTGGTGGCGGATTCGCTGCTGCCCACCGGGACCATCGCCATTGCGCAGGGGCGCGACCCGGACGCCGACCAAAAATTCACCGCCGAGGGCGCGGACCTCACCAACGGGCTGCCGATCATCATTCTGGTGGACGGGCAAACCGCCTCCGCCGCGGAAATTCTCTCCGCCGCTTTGGCCGATAACCGCCGCGCGGTCGTCATCGGCTCGGAAACGCTGGGCAAGGGCCTGGTGCAGACGCTGACCAGCCTGCCGGATGGCGGGGAGCTGTTCATCACCTGGAGCCGGGTGCTGGCGCCGCGCGGCTGGCCGCTGCAAAGCTTGGGCGTGATGCCGCAGATTTGCACCAGCCTTGGCGATTTGGCGCTGGAATCGCAGCTCACCAGCCTGAATGGCGGCACCAATCTGCTGGCCGGCCCGCTGGCCCAGGCGCGCACCACGCGGGCGAATGCCGGTATCGATGAGATTTTGAGCGTGCGGGACGCCTGCCCGGCGGATTTGGGCACGGCGGCGGACCTGACCGCGGCGGCGTATTTGTTCAGCCACCCGCCGGCTTATCAGGCGGCCCTGATACATTAGAGCCCGTTCAGAGCGGCGCGTATGCGTCGATCTGAACCTACCGCGCTCTCATTCTTTGATGAGAGACTGATTCACGTTTTCGGTCGCCGCGCGTTGCGCGGCAACCTCAAACGATCAGGCTCTAAGATACAAAAGGCCTGAGATCGGCTTTGTCATCTTTGCGCTGCGGAACAATATGCCGTATTGTAATACGTGTAGGAGGCCGGCTGATGTCCAAAAAACTCACCATAACGGTTGATTCGGAGGTCTATGACGGGCTGCACGCGATCATCGGGCCACGGCGGATCAGCCGGTTCCTGAACGATCTTGCCCGCCCGCACGTCGTCGGCCAGGACCTCACCGCCGGATATGCGGCCATGGCGGCAGACGAAGCGCGCGAGGCCGAAGCCGATCGTTGGAGCGAGAGCTTGGTCGGTGACGTTCGGGACGAACCCCGGCGTGGCTGACCCAACGCCCGCGCGCGGTGAGGTGTGGATGGTCTCGTTCGATCCGTCGATCGGCGGCGAAATCCAGAAGACCAGGCCAGCCGTGGTTCTTAGCAACGATACGGCCAACGCCCTGCTCAACCGCGTGCAACTCGTTCCGGTCTCCAGCCAGATCGAACGGCTATACCCGGCAGAGACCTATATCTCGCTAAATGGCGAGCGGCGCAAAGCGATGGCCGACCAGATTACCACCGCCAGTAAGCGCCGCCTGCAACGCCGGCTGGGGGCACTCGCGCGGGAAGACCTCGATGCGGTGGTCCGCGCCGTTTGCCTGCAGCTTGGCATTTAGCACCAGGGTTACATAACGAGGCGAGACGCTTGTATTCGTGGCGTTTTGCCATGCTCGCTCCCAAGAAAGGGGCCGCTTTTTTGAAAAAAAGCGGCGCAAAAAACTTTTATGACTCTGGGCTATAGCGGTCCCACCAGCACCGCCCCAGGGGAGTCAGAAGTTTTTTGGTTCTTTTTTTCAAAAAAGAACCGCTTTCTTGGCCAGACTTGACTTATACGCCCGCAATACGCCATACGCCGCGTCCTACGGAGATTTCTCATGGCCAAATCAAACGTCGTTCAGATCAAGCTCGTTTCCACCGCGGATACTGGTTACTTTTACGTGACCAAGAAGAACGCGCGTGCGCAGACGCAGAAGCTGGAGTTGAACAAATACGACCCGGTGGTGCGCAAGCACGTGAAGTTCAAGGAAGCGAAGATCAAGTAACCGGTACTTGCCGGGTCTTATCGCGGGACCGATATAACCCCCGGCGCAGCCAGCGCCGGGGGTTTTTTCATGCGTTTGTTCAAGTGTCAGGTCTGCGGACAGACGCTGTTTTTCGAGAATTCGCGCTGCGAGCATTGCGGGCACGCGCTGGGCTATATGGCGCGGCAGGGGCGGATGATTTCGCTGGAGCCGCATGAGGGCGTGTATTTGCCGGCCGGGGCCAGCCGGGGGCGGCTGCGCTATTGCGAGAATGCGCGGCACGGCGTGTGCAACTGGCTGGTGCCGCTGCGGCATCCCGGCCGGTTTTGCCAGGCTTGCCGGCATAACCGGACGATTCCGGACCTTAAAATCCCGGCGAATCTGCCGTTATGGCAGCGTGTGGAGCATGCCAAGCACCGGTTGATCTATACCCTGCTGGCGCTGGGAATTAACCCGCGCACGCGGGCGGAAGACCCGGCCGGCGGGCTGGCGTTTGATTTTCTGGCCGACCCCCCTGCCCCCGGCAAGCGGGTTCTGACGGGCCATGAGAACGGGCTGATCACCATTAATCTGTCGGAAGCCGATGATGCGTGGCGGGAGAAGACGCGCGCCGCGATGGGCGAGCCCTACCGCACGCTGCTCGGGCATTTCCGGCATGAATCGGGGCATTATGCGTGGAATTTGCTGATCGCGGGAACGGCGCGGCTGGCGGAGTGCCGGGCGCTGTTTGGCGACGACCGGGCGGATTACGGGGCGGCGCTGGCGGCGCATTACCGCAACGGGCCGCCGCCGGGCTGGCAGAACGGCTTTATCTCGGCCTATGCGACCACGCATCCATGGGAGGATTTTGCCGAGAGCTGGGCGCATTATTTGCACATTGTGGACACGCTGGAGACCGCGAGCGCGTTTGGCCTGCGGATTCACCCGGCCAGCACGAACGCGCAGAGCCTGCATGCGGATATCGATTTTGACCCGCACCGGGCGCCGGATATTGGGCGGATCATCACCGCCTGGCTGCCGCTGACCTTTGCGGTGAACAGTTTGAACCGCAGCCTGGGGCAGCCGGATTTATACCCGTTCGTGCTGAACGCGAAGGTGATTGAGAAGCTCGGGTTCATCCATGAGACGCTGCGCGAACACAGGGCCGCGGCGGTTGCGTGAGAGGGCGTACAAATTGGGGCGCGTTTTGCGGTATTCTTGAGGTAATTCAGGGGGTTGAGTTGGAATGTTCCACGTGGAACATTGGGCTGCGACGCTGACGTTATTTTTAACGGAGTGGTATTTAAAACAACATCCCTTTTGCTTGCCTTTCGCAAGGCGCCTTGCATGGGTGGGGCCAGGAAGGGTGGCGGCAGGCGCTGCAACATCGTTGAAGGTCAGCGCGATAAATCATGGATGCCGGCCTGCGCCGGCATGACGTGGGGTGGGGCTTGGGCGTGGAAAACCGGGGACCTGGGGTTTTGAAAATTTTTTGGCGTCGCTTTTTTTTAAAAAAGTGACCGCTTGCTTACCCGCCCTGCACGATTTCCCAGCCGCGGGTTGAGGTGATTTTCGTCATCTCATGCATCGCGATGCCGCGGGCGTCGGCTGCGTTGCCGGCCAGTGCGCGGGCGTACACGCCTTCCACGATCGCGGCGGAGCGGAACATCGAGAAGCCGAGGAAGAATTTCCAATCATCGATCGAATCGCGGCCGGTGGCGCGGCAGTAGATTTCCAGCACCTCGTCCTCGGTGGCGAGGCCGTGGGCGGGCAGGTCGATGCCGCCATAGCCGGTGAGCGCCGGGCCGGTGCCGGCCGGCATGTGGAACGGCGCGCAGCAATAGGCGAGGTCCGCCAGCGGGTGGCCCAGCGTCGCCAGCTCCCAGTCCAGCACCGCGGTAATCACCGGGTCGGTGGGGTGGACCATCATGTTGCCGAGGCGGAAATCACCATGCGCGATCGCAGTTTCATCCCGCGCGGGGATATTGGCGCCGAGCCAGGCGATGAGATTGTCCATGGCGGGTAGGTCTTCGGTTTTTGCCGCCTCGTACTGGGCTTTCCAGCGGGTGAGCTGACGCTCGACATAGTTGGTGGGGCGGCCGAAATCGGCCAGGCCCAAAGCTTCGTAGTCCACCGCGTGGAGCTGGCCGATGACTTCGAACAAGGCGGCCTGCACGGCGCCGCGCTCAGCGGGGGCGAGGTCGTGCATCAGCACGTCCGAGAACACCCGGCCTTCCAAAAATTCCATGACGTAGAATTCGGTGCCGATGATCTCAGGGTCGGTGCAGTAATGCAGCATTTGCGCAACCGGCACGTCCGTCCCCGCCAGGGATTTCTGGATGCGGTATTCACGGTCGATCTGGTGCGCGGAGGGCAGCAATTTGCCGGGGGGTTTTTTGCGCAGCACCGCCTTGGCGGCGGGCGTTTGCAAGAGATAAGTGGGGTTGGACTGGCCGCCCTGGAACTGGCGGATGGTGAGCGCGCCGGAAAAACCCGGCACATGGTCCGCGAGGTAGGGGGCGAGCCTGGCGGCATCCAGCCTGTGCGCCGGCAGCGGCTCGATCAGGCGCGGGCCGCTCACGCGAACTGGCTCGTCACCGTCGAGCCGCCATCGACCACGATGGTCTGGCCGGTGATATAGGCCGCCGCGGGGCTCGCGAGAAAGGCGCCGACGCCGCCCAGATCCTCAACCTCGCCGATGCGGCCCAGAGGCGTGCCGGCCTCCACCTGTTGCAGGGTTTTCGGGTTTTCCCACAGGGCTTTGGCGAAATCGGTACGGATGAGGCCGGGCAGGATGGCGTTGACGCGGATTTTCGCCCCGCCCCATTCCACCGCGAGGTTCCGCATCAGCCCGATTTCCGCGAGTTTGGAGACGTTATAGGCCGGGATGGCGGTGTTGCCGTGCAGCGCGCCGATGGAAGAGATGAGCGTGAAGCTGCCGCCGCCTTGCTTGGCGATTTCCGGGCAGGCCATGTTGGCGAGCCAGAGCGTGGATTTGACGTTGACGGACATGATCTTGTCCCATTGCTCGTCCGACACGCCGGCGAGCGGGCCGTAATACGGGTTGACCGCGACATTGGCGACCACCGCGTCGATCTTGCCGTAGGTGGCAAGCGTTAGCGCCAGCAAAGCCTCCAGCTCGTCGCGCCGGCCGGTGTTGCAGGAGGTGGCGATGGCCTTGCCGCCTTTGGCGATGATAGCATCCCGCACCTCTTCGCACGGCCCCAGCTTGCGCGATGAGATGACGACCGACGCGCCGAGCGCCGCCATGCTCTCCGCGATGGCGCGGCCGATGCCGCGCGAGGAGCCCGTGACGATGGCGACCTTGCCATCCAGCCGGAATTGATTGCTCATTGATTGTTTCCTCGGGTGCTATTTTGTGACCGCAACTGAGGTCCGGTGACCGGACGTGTCAAGGGGTTGCCTTATTCGTCAACCACTCCCAAACTGGCGCCAAAACGAGGAACCCCAGCATGAGCATAAAATACACCCCCAAGGTTGAGGCGCTGCGCGCGCGGATTTCCGACTTCATGGCGGAACATATCTACCCGAATGAAAACGCGCTGTTTGCGGCCAGCCATAACGCGGTGGACCGCTGGCAGCCGCTGCCGCTGCTGCAGGAGATCAAGCAGAAGGCCAAGGCGCAGGGGCTGTGGAATTTGTTCCTGCCGGAGAGCGAGCTGGGTGCGGGGCTCACGAATACCGAGTATGCGCCGCTGGCGGAGCTGATGGGGCGCTCCCCCTTCGCGCCGGAGGCGTTCAACTGCTCGGCGCCGGATACCGGCAATATGGAGGTGTTCGTGCGCTACGGCACGCCCGAGCAGAAAGAGGCCTATTTGAAGCCGCTGCTGGCGGGGGAGATCCGCTCGGCCTTTGCGATGACGGAGCCGAACGTGGCGTCATCGGATGCCACCAATATCGAGACCTCCATTGTGCGGGACGGCGATGAATACGTGATCAACGGCCATAAATGGTGGATTTCCGGCGCGCCCGACCCGCGCTGCAAGATCATGATCGTGATGGGCAAGTCCGACCCGCAGAACCCGGACCGGCACCGCCAGCAGAGCATGATATTGGTGCCCCTGCCCTACCCCGGCGTGACCATCAAACGCCCGCTGCCGGTGTTTGGGAATGACGACGCGCCGCACGGGCATGCCGAGCTGATTTTCAAAAATGTGCGGGTGCCGGCCAGCAATATGCTGCTGGGCGAGGGCCGCGGGTTTGAGATCGCGCAAGGGCGGCTCGGGCCGGGACGCATCCATCACTGCATGCGCTCGATCGGCGTGGCGGAGCGGGCA
>Ga0209208_10004551_pt1 | contig 19608 bp, 18 predicted proteins | sample S1TSphfallax_3_FD_187694 | JGI IMG/M metagenome (GOLD analysis project Ga0209208, IMG submission 187694) | Host-associated microbial communities from peat moss isolated from Minnesota, USA - S1T2_Fd - Sphagnum fallax MG (SPAdes) (version 2) | ecosystem: Host-associated > Plants > Peat moss >... | reverse complement strand
ATCATGTTGATCTACAAAGATATCTTTGAAAATGTAATCTCAAATAACAACTATTAAAAAGTTATATGATTATGAATTTTGTACTAAAAGATTGAAGAGAAATTAATATTGGTTTGTATTGTGTTTTCGTTTTAAGTGAATGCATTTCTTCTTGAACAAGAGGATCAACTTGAAAGTTTTTAGTTGATAATGAGAAAAGTAAATATATGTGTTTTCAAAAATGAATGTGATATAATGTTACACATGTTAAATCATGTTTTGATACACCAATTTGGATCAAATGTTAAACAATTGAACGTCAAATCTTGTGCTCAATGTATGATATGTATTGCATCTTGTTGGATAGGAAATTGAATTCTTGTGATAATATGAAAAAGGCTGTTATTTATTTGTGTTTCAACAATTTTTTGTTTAGTTGGTGTCAATTTGTATGTAATTGTTCATATATGTGCCAAGGTGAAAACATGTTAATATGTACCAAAGCAATTGTAACCATTACCTAGCTAATATTTCATCTTTCAAAGTGATTATTTCAATTGATGTTGAAATTTTTGGATTTATTTATACAACAACATTCATAATATGTTATGAGAACATGTGAATAAATTTGAAATTAATCTAACCCAAAAAAAAAAATTATTCAAAAAAATGAATAAAGCAATTTTAACCAAATGTTTTTAAGTAGTAAAGGATTTACAAAGTGACATAAAAAGAAGTGAGAATGAAATTTTTTTGGCAAAATTATAATGTAAACTTCAAAATAATTGTAAGTAGCTTGGCCATTGATCATAACAAAATGAAAGTATCACAAAAGTCGTTTGAAGATTTGTGAACATAAAAAAACTAACAATCATGTTGAGGTCTTCCTAGAACGTCTTTGATACGAAGGCTCCACAAATGGCAAAGAGCTCATTGGAGCAGCTAGAATATGAAAACTATACTTGGGTGTAAGAAAACCTAAAGGAAGTGGTATATACTAGTCTAAACCATGTGGAGACCGGGCTACACACTTTGTTTACTTCACTAAAAGTCCTAATGCTTTAAATTCCTTTTGTAATTGCAAAAAACCAAGCAATTCATCCAAAGCAAGACCAACTATGTGCATATCATTTGCCAATGAAGGAAAAACACAAGTAGGGTGAGTTGTTGCAATAGGACGGAAAATGCAAAGATGAGTTAGTGTAAACAACAATCCTCCCAAAGGATCCCCCTGTTGTGTACCAAATTTGGATGAAATGATAGTGAGATCCCTATGCTTAAAAACCTTCGAGAAATATAATGGAGGATGGGCATGTGTAAAACTAACAAACAAATGGGAAAAGCTTATCCAAGGTGTTGATAAAACACTATAACTCCTAAAAAATGATTGTTCCAAATATTGGACTAAACGTCCATATGTAATACCACCCACTCTGGATGTAGATCCAACATAACTTCAACCCCATCAACCACTATTTCACATTTGTCTGGCATTGCCACCCCAAACTAATGTGGACTAAAATGCTTTGTAAATGTATCCTTAAATTAAATAGCCAATGTGCGAATGATTAATCGATAAATCACCTCTCCAATCGTGATGGATCGAATGCCTTTGATTTGTTTCTCCAAAGCTAATAGTTGCAATGCAACAAGCAAATGTGATACTGATGGAAGAACATGACCACAAGTGATGTGCTCACATATCTCCAAAAAGAGATCAAAACCACTAGCAAAATCATCATGGACAAAACAATCCCACAAAAGCTCATACACCATACATGAAGGATCGTTAAATGAAAAACATGGAAAATGTGTCAAAGCATAAATAATGCATTTTTATCCAAAGCAAGATCCATCTCTGGATGAAAATCATTGACAAAAGGGGGAGGTCAACCTCAACCAATGGATGAAAATGGAAAAGGGCCATAATGGTCTTAGCTGATGGGGCTGAAAGAATGTTAAAGGTCAATGCACACATTGTTCGAGCATACTCCCCTACATGAACAAGTGCCCATGCGTGACAAAATCGTGTTAATGGAGGTGGAGTAAGATCAAGCGCCATCTTTAAGGATCTTTGGGAAGTTAACACCTATGCTTTAATTGTGTGTTCCTCTTGTAATGTTTCCCAGTCCCTTGCCATGTATCAACGCAAATGGGTGTGCATCTTTTGGTGGCCTTTTTCACCACCCTGTGGTGGAAATGACAAGCACCAAGAATGGAAGAGCAAAAATGCATGCCAAGTTGTTATGTTGGATGGATCAACAACCAATTGAGCTAAAGGGATGCATAAAGCACGTTGAACCTTGACATGGAAAACATATGGAATGTGATGATATGAGCAAGGTTTTGGTAACCAAGATGGAAAACATTAATAATATCTAATGATGTAACCCATGTCCAAGTTGAAAAGGGAGGAGAAGATGGTAATGCCGAAGGCATCAACACCTTGAAAGTTGATGACTACCTATGTGCGGTGCATGATGTCTAGTGATGTGCTAAACTTGCACCTACTACAAATAAGCGATCACAATCAAAACAAGGAACTTGCGGATGTTGCTAATGGGATGGATGGGCCCCTAATGTAGGTATAGGTGATTGAAGAATAACATGTGGCTAATGAAGTAGAAAAGGTGTGGAATGTGTGGATGAACTAGGTGTAACCAAAGAGATTAAATGAAGCAAAGTAGATGCATTGGGAATCATTAGGTGAAGGGGTGGAGATGTGTCATGATAATCCATACAAGTCATCACAATATCAGAATCTTGTTGTAATACCCGTTGACGCTTTGATGACAATGAAACGGTTGGGCCTGCCATGGCTATATGCACTAACTAACGAAGCCTTAAACACTACATGAATGAGAACAACTTTCACCTTTATCACAACACTTTTAACTTTTACTTGCTTTGTAAGGGCAAACCCATCATCCACGCTTGGCGTGGCTTTCAAAAAATCATCATCCTCTTCCTCCTTTTGACTTTTGACTTCCTTCCTGAAAATTGGCTACCTATGATACCATCACAATGTTGATTTGTTACAACAATAACCATTTTTTATCACAAAATTTAATCTATTGATGAGATTCAGTCCATCCATCCATGGTTCTCAAAATCCTACCATAATATGAAACCTCTTCCCTTTAGGAAGAAGTCTCTTGCACAACATTGTGTTTGCATCCCAATCTTTCAAAGATTTTGGTTAACAAAAGTTCTAGAGATTTTGATTTTGACCACAATAAAAGATCGTTGTCATTGTTGGGGAAAGAAAATGAACTAAGAAAGTGTAGTAAGCTGGTGGAAGGCTACTACAAAAAAATACAAGTTATTCACAAGGTCGAAAGTATTAGCTTCCTTTCCATTGCACAATTTCCCCCCTTCTTCCCTTTTGCACTATTGTTGTTGAACTTCATAGCCGCTATCTAGTAAAAAGCTTATGGATTTATTACTACCCTAGAAAATATCAAATGTACCAAAGTGGAACTTGGAATTATATTGAAACTATGTATTTGTGATTCTCAAAATTGGAATTTGAATTTTGTGAAAAACTCAACCCAAAACAATTTTAATGGAACCTAAACACCACCTCATGTGTGAAAAACTAGACCCAAAACAATTTTAATGGAACCTAAACACCACCTCATGTGTGAAGAACTGGACCCAAAATGGTTATAATGGAACCTAAACACTACATCATTGTGAAGAAGTAGACCTAGAACATTTCAAATGGAACTTGAACACTACCTCATGTGTGAAAAAAGGGAGCTAGAACAGTTTTAAGGAGAAGCAACAACAATTCTGAGAGTACAAAAAACCCTAAATTCGACATGTGCCAAAACAAAGAAAGAGACATAAATGAAGAACATGAGAAGGACAAAATTTGTTCCTACACAAGAAGAAGAAGAAAAAGACTATGGAGATGTTTTTACCCTATACAAGTCGTTAGACCTATGAACAGTAACTAACCCATGTGATTCACTAAGGCCACCTTCGAATGTCTCGTGCCTTTCTTGAAACTTTTGTCTTTGAAATTCTCTAAACCTAAAAACACTTGCCACTTTTTCTTTCCTTTTGTTTTTTTTCATGCGTTTTTGTCATTGAGCGCATTTTAAAAAAGAAACAAAACACAAAAAGAAAGACATAGAAAGAAAGAGAGAGAAAAATTATGTGGGCAGGTTTCTCCCTTGTGCGGAGCAAGGGAAGAACAATCCCTAGCTCATAGATTTTGGGATTATAGTTTTGCACAAAGAGAGTGGGGTCCATACACAATTTTTGTGTGAAAACCCAAGATGATTTATCCCCATATATGTAAAGGACAAGGCCGAAATGTTTTTGGATTTACCTCCATTTAGAAGAGATCCAAGCTTTGAGTGCTTACAACCTATGGTTGATGTGTTTGTGTGACCACATGTGTGTGTGCACCAAGGAAAAAAAACTTGACAATTTTTTTGGGGTTGGAAGTCTCACAATAGCAATTAGTCACAAGTACCCCTTATCGTACTTGTGGCTTAAAAAGTTTAAATTTTGATCTAATGGAAGATGGTTTGTGTAGAAGGGAGATCTATTCATCTCCTCTTGGGGATCATGAACTTTCTGGACTAATAGTGAGGGTTGAGTTGAAGAAACCTCCAATATCATCGACATGCCACATTGGAATCTTTTCGAGGAAGGTTTGGTGGGGTTTGGGAGACATTTGCATCAAAAGTTTCTCTATTGATAGTCTACAAATAAGCGCACATGTCCCAGGTTTCTACTAGGACAAGGTCAAGGCGCATAGATTGTTTTAAGTTCATAGTGGATTAACAACATAAAGTAGAACTCGTGTTGTGTTTATTGTAGTGGATATTGATTGTCTGTGCTCTTTGTTGTTCTTTGAGGATATTTATCGGGTGATGGTAGTTAATGAAGTCAAAAAAAATTACAATGCCAAATTCCAAAAGGCACAAAATTCTAATCCTAGTATTCTTAATTCATTTTTAGGCCGAATGGCACTTGTGGCCCGGCCTGATGGGAGTGGTTGCTAAAGTTTCCTTTTGAAAATGCGTATTGTCTCATGTATGATTTCATTTTTGGGGGGTCTAATAGTTAGTTAGAGGTTTCTCTTCATTAGGTTTTTTGGGCTTGGAAAGCATAACATGTTAAGTCGGCCTAAACTTGTATGTTCTATCTTTAAGACAACACAATGTATTATCAAAGCAACTTTGGTCGATATCCTCCATCCAAAGTTTCACCTACCTCATTGCCCGGACATATTGCCAAGTCTTGACTTTATCTTCTTATATGTGTCTATGAGTACGTTGCGGTCAGCTATAGTATTCGTTAGTCCAACAAATTTGCCATAACCCGATGGTTCCAGCTTGGCTAGTTTTTTAAAACTCAGACCACACTTATAAGACATAACATAATCTATTTGATTTCATTAGCCTTTTTATTTCAAAAACAAAGTAATTAAACTACTTACTACTATTGCAAACAAACTTTTGCACCAGATCTAATTGATGGTGTCGTTTTCTTTGGTAGGGTTCATTATCACGATCTGTTTAAATATGGCATCTCTAAAGGATTTGTTCAAGGAATGTCAAGGTGGGGTGTGGACTTTAGATTTGGAAATCTGGAAAAGTTAAGTTTAAAAAATATTTGTACAAACTCATTACAAACAAATATGTGGCCTCCCTTACGTACCTTGAAAAATATGTGTTTCAAAAATCGATAAATCTTCCTTGTGAAACAACTTTAATGTAATTGAAGTGTGCCATGTCATGTGGACAATAGTTTTAGTTAAACAATAGACCCAAAAGGATTGGTGGATGTTAGTGATCACCTTTTTCGATTCTGCATCACTTGAGAGAAAGGTCATCCTCCACTTGAAAGAGTTTTTTGCATGCATGAATGTGTTGGTGCAAATTAGGATAGACAAGATATATGGTCTCGCCGTATGTTTAATTTTTCTAGATTCAAACGTCCAACTAGCCTGTAGAAGAGACATTGAAGGCTTGATACATAACATGAGAGAGTACAAAAGAGGTATAATATTTACCCCAAATTTTCAAAAGCTTACAAAACACCTTTCAAAAAAATTGGAGGTAGAGGTTTCTAATCATGAACATCCCATACATCATAGATTTTCCACTTGATGTGTAAATTTTTCCTATGAATTTTCTTAGCGGTGGAATAGTTGGAAATGTGTTCAAGTGTATGTTCCTTGGAATGATGGCAATTGCTAAGGTTTGGAAAATGAACTACGTAACTATTAAACAAGTGTTTCGTATTGTAAGAATACCTAAAAGAAGAATCATTGAAACTAAATACAAGGAATGATCTTGATCAAAGAGCAATCCTAATCAAGTTAATCATCAATCACCGACATGATTGGTAAGATAGATTCTACTTTGTCTAATCTATCTAATAGATGAAAGGTATAATTTCATCTTAAGTTCATATAGTTCTAACAACTTCCCTGAATTTCTATTTTAGAATTTAAACTCTTTATGTCCTTCCTTAGAGCCTTAATTTTAAAACCCAAATTTTTCATTTTTGTTTCTCAATACAATGTCATGCTTCTAGATGATTTGGGCAAAAGTCTTCGAACAACTTTAGGAGACCATAAAGTGTGTGACCATGGTAACTACCCAATTGTTTAAATTTCAAGTCATGACATGAACTTGGTTAACTAGTTTTCTTATCTAGATTCCTTTGTGTGATGCAATTTGAGATTTTCCTCCTAATGATTGGGTTTCTATTTGAGATGATTTGAAGAGCTTGTGATTTGATTATCTTCTAGTTTCATTCTTGACTTGTTTGCTCATTCAATGTGGGTGATCATGGGAGTTTGAGAGCCTATCAACGTGAGTCCTTTGTATCAAATGTTGAAACATCATGCATTCAAGAAAAAGTGAGTTCCTTTACTAACAAATATTCCTTTGCATCTAAAGGTCTTCTAATGATTAGGTCAAAGAAATATTATGTTTAGGTTGGAAGACAACAAGGTATATACATTACTTGGGGAGATTGCAAAACATAGGCATTTTTGAATCAAAGTTAAGCTTGATCCAATGGTTATATGAAGATAATTGGATAAAATCAATGTGCATAAAGTATATAACATACATCTTTTCAATAGCCATAAGGCTTCATGTTTGTGGTTCATAACACATTACCAAACTAAAGAAAAATGAAAAAATAATATTATGCCCACCTATAAAATCTTCTCATTTTTCTTATGGTAATGGTCTTTTCCCAAAACAAAAAAATTATTATGCATTTATTGTTCACAAAATGCAAAAAAAAAATAAAATTGAATGGAATTTCAACCAAAATTTCTAAACTTCTAAATGGTCTTAAATTTTGTTGATGTACATCAATATCACTCACCACCAAAAAGTTCATTACAAAACTCCACCCATAAAATTAGTTTTGAAATATATTTGCAATTTTTCATACTTTGTGATGTATATTTTTTCAACACAAATATACTTCATATGTTCAAATTTGTGAATGTTTGTTGGAGTTTCTTTTTAAAATAGACTAATTTAAATCTAAATTTAATATAATAATTACTTAAAATGAATAAAAATAATCCAATATGTGATGTCCACATTCAAACGAGCTATATACAAAGGTTTTTAATCTAAAGTAGAGGCATAATACTTCCTAGATATCAAACACTTAAATTCTAAGATTTCGAAATTGCAGAGGTGTTAAATAATTTCACACAATTTTCAAACTTGGTTTTTTTTAGTGCTTTCATCAAGATGTATATTGATTGATTATCAATTGAAACATATGAAATTCTTATTTCTTTCCTTTCAACCATATTTTTCACAAAATGCACGTGTATTTCAAAATGTTTTGTTTTTGTGTGATACACATGATTGTGGGAAATCTTGATAAACTTTGATTGTCCCAATAAAGATCAAATGGTGCTATTTTCAAAATTCCAAGCTCTTGATAAATGTTTGATCCATATTTTTTGGTTGCTTCAACTAATGCACGATATTCCAATTTTGTAGAAGATAATGCAATACATGTTTGTTTCTTTGTGCACCGAGTAATAGGAATGTTGTTGATCATGAAAATATATGCTCATGTAGATTTTAGCTCATCCACCTACCCCCTGCAATCTGCATCATTGAAGCCAAAAAAATTTAGTTCAATCAACTATCCATAGAAAAGACCAAAATATATGGTGCCTTTGATGTAGTGAATGATAGATTTCACTACTTATAAGTGAGCAAGTTGGGATTGTGTCATGAAGTGCAAAACAAGGTTCATGGCATATGCAATATCCCATCTAATGTTGGTTAAAAATACTAACTTACCAACCATCCACTGATAGAATTGCAAATCGATCAGAGGGGAGTTCATGTCCTTGCATAACTTAAAATTTTGTGGTAGGGAAGTCTTTCATGGGTTATAATTTGTTATTCCAAATTCTTCCAAGATGCTAGATGCATAATTTTGGTGATGATAATACATGTTACCATCATAGGTTGATTTTTGCAGTCCATTTTTCTTTAAAAACTTGTCTATCTTCCATACCATTGAAATGGTGTTTTTTAAGCCTGTACAAGGCTTGTGACAATTTGGAAACCAATTCTTCATTTCAATGAACTTCATAACTACACAATTGTTGCATGTAGACTTCATCATTGAGATCAACAACCATTCAAAAAATGTTGTACTGACATCCAAGTGATGTACTTTCTAGCCTTTTGAACTTGCTAAAACACTCACTGCTTTAATGGTATTCCATTTTGCAACTAGTGTAAAAGTTCTTCAAAGTCTACTCCAACCTTCTGTTCACATCTTCTTACAACTAGTCTGGTTTTGTAACGTTCCACAACTCCATTGATTCTTGGTTTTTTCTTGTAAATCTACCTACAGGTAATGGCCTTCTTTCCTTGGGGTAAAAGAACAAAGGTCCAAGTTTTCATTTTGGTTATGCTAGTCATTTCATCATCCATGGTTAATCTCCATTTCAAATCATGTTGTACCTCATGGTATGTTAAATCCTCCACCAAATTCGTGACATATTGATCAAGAAAAACAAAAGGCTTCTTGTTGTGTGTGGAACTTCATAGAGGCCCAATATTGATTTGTTCAGAGCTTTTGATAGGTGAGGAGGGTTCATAAATGGAATTCAAGAAAATGGATTGGGAAAATGGTGATTGTGTGGGAAGATTGAAGAAAGGTGTAGGAGATGCACAACTTGGAGAAAAAGATTTATTAAACAATGATGTAGAGTTTTGATTTGGTGCATAGTTTTCAATAGGAGAGGGAATTTGAAGGATTAGTGTGAGAATTGTATCAATAGAAATAGTAGGAAAAGAACATACATTCCATTGAAAGTCAAATGTAGAATGATTTTCTTCAATTGCAATTTCTGTAATCGGAATTTCCGACTCATCTATTTTCACATGTCACATGATGAGGATCGTCTTGGTTAGCGAATGGTAGCAATGGTAGCCCTTGGTGGTCATGTCCCATCCAATGAGTATGCATCTTGTTACCTTGGGATCCATTCTGGTTCTTTGGTGTTTGGGTATGTGGGCAAAGATTCATGTACGAAAAACACATAGGTGAGAGACATCCTATTTTTTCTAGTAAATAACTGTTTTGGTATGTGATTATTCAATGATTTGGTCGGATGTTTGCTAAACAGATAACAAGCCATTCGGATTGCTTCTAACCACATTGTTTTAGGAATATGACTTTGGTGAAGGAAACATCCCACAGTTTCACAGAGCGACCTATTTTTCCTTCCAGTTGTTTTGTTGTTCTCAAGGGAGTGAGGCCCAAAAAATTGGTGAATGATGCCATGATCAGAACAATATTTGCGAAATTCAACAAATATGTATTCTCCTCCATTATTTGTCTGCAAAAAATTTAGCTTGTGTCATGTGATGGTCTCTACTATTCCCTTGAATATTTTGAACTCCTCAAGCATTTGATTCTTGATTTTCATGAAAGTTATCAAGATTCATCTATTGTAATCATTAATAAAGGTGACAAAGTAGAGAGCACCATTGTAAGCTGATGTTTTGAATGGTCCACATACATCACTATGAACCAATAAAAACAACTTTGTTGTGGTTGCTGTGCTCTTCAGAAACTTCATCCTTGCTTGTTTCCCAATTTGGAAGATGTCACATACATGGTCAAGCTTCACCAACTTTGGTAGACCAAGAGAAGTCCTTCTTCAAACAACTCATAGAAAACTTGAAAGTTGATGTGTCTAAGTCTCTTATGCTAGAGTAAAGTTTTCTCTACACTCTGCAATTGTTCCACATTGCAAATTTCAACATTTGTAATACTCTCAGCTTGGAATCTGTAAAGACCTCTTCTTTCCAACCTATGTCCTCTCCCTATTATTGTGCGAGTTTGCATGTCTTTTATGATGCAAATGGAATTGATGAATTTTATAAAATATCTTTGATCCGAATTACATCTTATAGAAAGCAAGTTTCGTTTGATGTTTGGTACATAGAGAACACCGTTAATCCTTATTATTTCACCATTTGGAAATTTTATAAACACATTTCCTTTTCCTGCAACAATATGAGCTTCATTTCTTGCTACTATCATAGGTGCTATTACAACTAAATTAAATTCAAAAATGATGTTTAGGTTCCTTGTTATGTGTTGTGTTGCACCTAAATCAAAAACCCAAAGATTGTTTAACTCCTTACTGTTTGATGAACTAGCTAAGACTTCAAGATTCTAAAATAAACCAAGTCTATGATTAGCTTCTTTAAGAGCATATGCATTGTTAGTTTTAATAAGGTGAGTTTCTATCACCTTTTCAACATTTGTTGTGCTAGATTCAGAATTTGAATCTAGTTGTTTCACATGTTCCTTCTCCATTAAATTGACATGAGACTTTCCTTTGCTCTTGGACCATGTTAGTCCCTTGAATTTCTTTTCTAGGTTTTTCATTTGCTTAATTGTTTTTTGAACTCACATTCACTCTCCTAGTGTATGGGTTCTTTGCAAAAGAAACATGTGTCATCAAATGACGCTTTCCCTCTAGAGGATTACATCTTACCCTTCAGCCTGACTCCTTTCTTCTAAGGTTGAGCTTGTTTTTGCTCCCATGGCTTCCTTTTTCTTGGAATCTGAGGTGGAACATTTTGTTTGTTTGGTTTCATCTTTTCAAGTACAACACATTGCTAGCTATTTCTTTCTCTACATCCATCTTAATATGCATATCTTAATCTAGGGGATTGGATTCGAGATCAAAAAAGATGGGAGTAGATCATTACTAGAGAATAGTTTCTTAAAATGTTGATATTCCGTGGGTAAGGAATGGAATAACAATAATGAGAGTAAGTCTTCTAGTATCGTGATGGAAATTGTCGTTAATTGATCGATGATGCCTTTTGTTTCTTTGAGATAATTTTCCATGGTCATCATCTCCTCCTTCCATGAAATAATAAGTTTTTGCAATAAACATTCGTATGGATTTGTGTAATGTCTAATGATCAAAATCAAGGAATCTTGCATTGATTCAGAAATAACATCCAAGGCAAGTTTCTTGCTTTCATGTTCAACTTCTGGGATTACACCTTTTGTCTTGGGATTGACATAGGATGTCCAAATGTGATGTCTTTCAAATATTTTGACCATCCTAAATGACCACACTTAGTAGTTAGATTCCCCTTCTAACCTATTGGAGTCTAGAAGAAAGAAATATAAACATATACTATGTTGAGTTATAGATTTCAAATTTTTTTGGTTTAAAGCAATTATAGTAGTACCAAGAGCCCCAAATGCATTGTTTGAGGTCTATACTATTGATTACTTCATCTTCAACATCTACCATGATTGGTTTTTTAGAAACACAAAGCTAGGACCCACACACAAATATTCAAGTGATTTGATTCTTAGTTTCACATTGTAGAAATCTAGTAACATTAGGCCTAAGAATTGTAGCTTTGCTCTCATACCATGTTAAACATGTGCTTTGTATTGCAAGAATATTGAAAAGAAGAGTTGCCAAAACTAAATACAAGGAATGATTCTGATTGGAGAACAATCCTAATAAGTTAATCATCAATTAATGGCATGATCGGTGATTCTACTCTAGATTCTACTCTAGATTCTACTTTATTTAATTAATCTAATAAATGAAAGGTAAAGTTTCATCCTAAGTTCATGTAGTTCCAACAATAATCAATGGAGCGACTAAGAAAGAAACAAGTTTTTCTTCAAAATTTTGACACCCAAATGTGGTTTAATTCATAAGGTATGGAGTCAAGGAAAGTTAGCCCGCCATTATTTTCGAGCTCATGAACTAAAGGTTGCCACTACTAATTTTTCTTCTAATAAGTTCAAGAGCCATCAAACAAAATATTATGAGTTTGTTGACATTGAATTGTTGAATTCTTGCTGAATAAATCTTGTTTAAAACAAAAAGATACTTCGACAACAAGATAGTTTGACAAGGGTGGCCCATAGTCCTTGCTTTGCACAAAAGGCAAAATCTTTAAATAAGATGCTTAGGGAGCCTAGGGTCTTAAAATAAAAAGTTTAGGTAACCTATAATAAAAAGCTTAGGTGGCCTAAGATAAAAGGTTTAAATAAATTTTTAAAATTAGTTAACCTAGAGTAAAAAGCTTAAGTAGCCTAAGCCTTTTATATTAAGTAAAACATTTAAACTAACCTTCTATGTTTTTGGCTAAACTATGAAAACCTCCAAAATCGTTTAGTTTTTTTAAATTTCTTTTTTTGGCGAAATTGAGTAATGAAAAAATAAAAGGTTGCCCTTATTACAATGTCCCCCCACCCAAGAAATTAATATACATAGCCAAAGCTCCAAATTAAATATGTAGGAAAACTTTAAGGGTTTAGATTTAACCAAACTGTGTATAATCCGAAAGTGTTTGTGGCCATTTACAATTAGCAGGACATATTTCAAAAGTGGCATTATTATTATTGTATCTCTTGTTTTTTTGAAAAAAAATAGTCTTGTGTTTCTTCATTTTGTACAATATTTTTAAAATAATATTTATGGCATATTATTATTTATTACTACATATTAAATTAAAATTTGTTGGAAAAGCACATTTTACAATGAAATGACAGAGTTTTTTTTCCCAATTTTTAATTCAGATTTCTTTCTAGGTTTTGAAAACAACAATTTTGAAACCATCAAATCTCCACAACAAGTTCTAGCTTATTTTTATTAATTAATACCCCAATTCGCCCCATTTGAAAAAATAAGAAATTAATTTGTATTAAATTGCAATAAGGGGAGCCATTTAGCTCTTCATTGACTCAATTTCGCCAAAAAAAGAAATAAAAAAAGACTAAGTGATGTTGGAGGCTTTCAATAGCCAAAAACATGAAAAAAAAAAATCACTAGATTTCTAGACTTGGTTTCCAAAGTTTAGCCAAAAACATAAAAGTACAATTAAATTTTTTTAGTTAAGGTAAAAAGGCTTAGGGTAAAAGGCTTAGGCTATTGAAGCTTTTTACAAGTTCCTTAGGCTTTTTACCTTAGGTTACCTAATTTTTTGATTTATTTAAACCTTTTACTTTAGGCTACCTAGGCTTTTTTATTGCAGGTTACCTAAGCTTTTTGTCCCAAGATTCTTAGGCTACTTAAGTTTCATCAACATGTGCCTTTTCACATCAATGTTATATAATAAAATCAAATTTGAGATTAACATTAATAATGATGAACTATTGGAAACCATATGTGAACATACAAAGGATATAAAAAGAAAATAAAAGGGGGGAAGAGAGGAGATATATTATAAAACTTGATGCATCATTGTGAGTCCCTCTAATGTAAATGAAATTTGGAAAGTAATATCAATCATTTGTATTAGAAAATGCAAATTTACAAATACATACAATATTTGTTTGTGCTTATATTAATTAAAGTTGAAATCTATTGCATTCCATATATGTTTTTAAATCATTAGAAAAATTAAAACTTTATGTTTATATAAATAATTATAAGCCTCCACCTTCTTCACCATTATTCTTACTTCTTTCTCATACAAGTGAAATTAAATAATCAAAAAGGTAAATTTAAAAAATAGTTGAAGTATTAGAATATATTCCTTAATTTTTAAATTCTGGTTTAGGATTTTATATTTATTAAAATTATTATTAAATTGATAAACCTCCATCTTCTTACAAATTATTTTTATCTTTTTCTCACATTTTCAAAGTTAAGCTTACAATTTTAGTTTGAAAACTTATATAATTATTAGAGTGTGTTTCGTAATTCAAAGCTTTTTTCTGTGGCCACAGGGTCCTAGCTTAGACTTGTAGTGCAAAAATCATTGAATATTGAAAAATCTGTCATTGGAAATTCAATAAAATGAAAACAAAAAATGTTAGGGAAATTAGAGTATGCTCTTGGTACTCTTGAAAAACCTTTGATAAATGGGGTTATGGAGATGACTTTGCAATTTTTAGACCTAAGGTGTGGAACATATTGCATTTTGAGTATTTTAGACTTGAAAATTAATTTATTTATTTATTTATTTATTTTGCAATTGGGCTGTATCATCAAGGCCTTATTCACACTTGGCCCGATGGCACATGCCACACTAGTTTGAATGAATATATAAAAGTTGGCCAAACAATATTGGTTAGCCTCCTACATACAAATAGCCTCCCATGCTTGCAAGCTGAATGGGTTAAATGTACATCCAAAACAACTTTTCTCCATTACTTGACATATAACATCCCTCTCCATCCATACTTGGTCTTGGGTTTGCTCAACTAATCAAATACAAAACTTCAAATATTTGTGTTTAGTTTTTTTAGTCTACTCAAAAATTGGATTTATTGTAGTACTTTGCAGGCTTTGACACTTGTGTGATGACTAAGTAATATATTTAAAAAATTTAATTTCATCCAATGAATTTTTAATCTGGAATTATTGGCAAGTAAAGAATATGATTATTAAAAGCACAAAAGTTGTTGGAAGTTTCTTGATAACCATCTAGTTAGAAGGTTCATATAAAATATGTTTGAGTAGACTAGGCCAAGGTTCCAATTTGGTTGTTCTAAAATCTCATTTGTGGAAGAGTTCAGATTTATGTGCTATTTTTCCCCTTTGTCCTCTATGGTTTAATTTAGTAAATAAAATAAATATAGGCAGTATGTTGGTTCTTTGTCATTTATGGTTGAGCTTGGTAAGTGGTCATGTTACATGATTTAGTTGTCAACCAAGATTGATCATGACATGAAATATTGTTGTATTAAAGTTATGGACATGTTTTATAGATTGATAATTTAATAATATTTGTAAGATGATGACAAAAAATATATAAAATAACTTTCTTATCAAATCAAACAAAGACTAATACTTCAATTAGGCCAGTCAAAATAGCTTATGTCTATCACAGTGCTTCTCTAATTGCTCAAGAAATCTCTTGGAAACTAGAACAACAAAAATCATTTCAACAAATTTGTAGATCTACATTTCAACAAATTGAAAAATGCCAATATGTGTTTTTGTGAAGATTTTTAAAATAACAATTGAAATTCAATAAACTTATAATGAGAGAAAAGTTCATTGAGTCATAAGGAGATGTGTTAAGCTTGTTTTTTGTTTTTGCAATGAAGAAGTGCATGAAATATATTTGAATTAATGTGTTTTCTCCCTTTCCTTTTTCCTTTGTCTTACAATCTGTTTTACTAGTCTAGTACATAAAATAGTTGACAATCCCCAACTTTTCCCTAGACATGCCTACTTCAGTTTGAAATTGGATCAAGTATTGGCATTTTTAGTTTTCAATCTCTTTTTTTTTTATGGAATCTCACTAGTATAGAAAAACTCTTATTCACAAGGTTCCAATTATGTTCCCTTGATATTCACACAATCTTCACATGATGTTGGACCTTTGTTCCCATAATCATTTCATGATGCATTCATCATCATCATTCACTATACAAATGTTGATGTGATGAATGGGGCTCATGGCTGCCCATGATGCTGAGCGCTGCATGTCTATAGGCCTACTGTGCTTGGCAAGGGTGGCTTGCCCACATAATGGGCAGATCCTTCGCCATTCCATGGTCCATAGGCACTTGGAGAAACTTCCTACTTGTATATTTGCAGGGCACACTCTTATGAACTTAGTATCCATCCATGAATGTCCATCCTAGAAAACAGGAGGGATCAAGAGCTTAGTCTGTAAGAGTGAGAGGGAAATTCTGCTCTTTTTGAGTGGCATATTCCATGCATAGTTTTCAGTTAATGTCTTTCAATCAAAAGGAGGGTGCTAGCTCTTGTAATTTTCTTTGGGACTTTGCAAGGTGCCCAAAGCTTGTTTGTCAACAATTAGTATCATAACAATTCTGTGAACTTTGTTTCTGACTGCATGTCTATTGTCCCTCTCATCCAAGGGCAATGAACCAAATGATGCCAGTGCAAGGGGAGGTTACTTCCAATTGTGTTCAAATTACATGCAAAATAATTTAGGGTGCAAATTAGTAGAAGAGAGTAAAAGTTATGATTATTTCAATACATAAAGAGGGTGCCAATTATTAAAATATGCAAAAAATATTCTCAAATTTCATAAAGTAGGTTCTTTGATATTCTGTTATTTCATAGCATGAGGGAAAAAAAACCCCCTTTATATCTCAAGTGCTTGGAGTAAAACATATGAAGAGTAACTCCCTGAATGCTAGTGGTATCTTTCCAAAAGAGTTTGATGGGACCAATGCTATTAATTTGTCACACATACAACTGAACATTGTGTCCAAGCTAGGTTCCTGGAGCTTCTCCTTGAGAGTTTCTAGAGCTGGGTTCTAGTTGTTCATTCATGAGTATATGCAGGAGACTGTTCAACCCTTCAAACATGCCCTAGCTTTTCTAGCATAATTTCCTGTACACCCAGATCCTGGATGCATCTGATCAGAGATTTGAGCTCACTTAATTCTGTAGGCCACATGAAGCTTCTCAACATTATGCACACAAGCAAATCTTAATCCAATGCAACAACAACAACAACAAAACTGTACACTAGAGATACTATGTACATGTGTATTGAATTTACACTAGCAAGGAGAAACAATGTTGAAGTCTGTTTGAATTGGGTTTACCACACTTAAGAATGTTGTGAAATACCTTCTTTTGCCTTGCAATGAGGAAATCCCAGTTTGCTTCCAAAAAACAGATGGTAAAAAAAAAGAGAAAGAGGTTGTGAAATCATCGACAGCAATCCTGATATCCTCTAGCTAGGTCACAAAAACAATGTCGAAAGAATACTGGAATTCCCAACTATCACTGTTCTACAGCTTGGGATTCCAGGTTCTCGCGGATCCTCCGGGTGATCGAATTTCTGACTTGAAAATTTTCTGCATTTCATGCGACAGAATGGATACCCTCCCCCGGGCGAATCCGAGTTGCAAATCTGCATTTGATGCAACAGAATGAGTACGTTCGGCTGCGAACGCCGTGAATCCCGCATTCTTGGCAAGGATGGGATTGATCAGGGTTTGGAACGGTGGGAGGTGGTGGTGTCAGGAATAAGACACTAGTGTCGGCGTGCGTGTAGTCCCATGACTGAATGTCAGACATGAAACTGGTGCCTAGGAAGGCCACCATCTCCGATATTCGAACACACGGCGGCCACCCGAGCTTCGTGAATACCTGTATCTTTCCATGGCCTGCATGGGTGCTGTAATCAGTACTACGGAAAATTTTGGAACACCTGCGCTTGAATGCCGAAGTAGGATGTGATCCCGTTTTGCATGACATACAAAACCACATCCACGGATGTTTCTCAATACATGCCAATGGCACAGGAGCGTCTGCAGTTGCGAGACCTGCACACCACTGCAACATGTTAATGCAAATTCATCACCCGTGATTAAGGAAACTCCAGCAGCTTGCAGAAGAAAAAAAAGATGAATTGAGGAGAAAACAAGCTGATGGGTACTAGCGAAAAATACTCCCGAAATTAAGATGATTGCATGCAGCATAATGGAATTTCAGGAGTTAGTTGCAGATTGCAGCAGAAGCAAGATGCACGAGAGATTGTGTCCACATGGAGGTTGTCTAGAAGGAAAACCACCACAGCCCACCGTATATGAGCCAGGTGGGTAATCCATAGTACAGCCTCAGCTCTTTACAATCTACTAGGAAACCAGAAAACTACTAGGAAATGGCAAACGGCAAACATCGATCAAACAAACCTGGGAAATCTGTAGTGATGAGCGCTTTAATTAAAGCAGTCTGATCGGCCTTATTGGATGTTATAGGTTCCATCTTCCCGCAAGATTAGCACAAGTACCGAAAGCTTCGGAATGCAACGAAGACGACTACTAGGAAGCTCAGTCCAAAAGGGTTTGCGATTCCTACAGATCTCAGCCGCACTCAAACTATGGTGTCAAAAAACTTGTGGGACATGCTAGCCTATGAGGAATTGTGGCATATTTATAGTACTTGTAGCAACGGACGAAAGCCTCTGAAGCACTTGTTGCTAGTCTCGGCACCTTCGATATTGTAGGTTCCATTGCACGGTTCTCAATATAGTTTTTCAAGGTCACCGAGACAGAATACTCTTGTATCCATAGACCTTGCCGCTTGCTTGTCAAGTAACGTAATTTGGGTATTTCTCATATTGCAGAGATGATCTTAAACCGCAACTAATCAGTCGAGATTAATTGGTGCTAGGAAATTTCAGATCCGCAAGACCATGCTTTTATTTACCTTCGAGTTGCGCTCATTTTCTAGTCTTCTCATCTACGGGAATCGAAGGGATGTTGCAGTTGCGTAACTACCAGCTGCATCAATCAATTTTGTACCCCTTCAGCTGAACTGGTAGTGACTCCAATGATATCAGCTTTTGTTAAACTGATTAGCATGCGGTAGCTGATCGATTGAATACAAAATTTCTCAGTTGTGATCAGAGCTTAATTTCACTATCTAATGATATTCCTGATCAATTCCTGTACTAGACAAGTTTCTTTGGGTGACATGCATGATCTTCTAATTATTTCAATGCCACATATATTTGGACTAGTTTAGTAATTGTCCCTTAGTTGTTTTGAAAGGAAGGATTTGTTTGAAGCTGATGTTCAAGCTCTGCAATAGTTTCAGTAAGACAAATTACAGTTGTGCTTCATCACCACCTCAGTGAATAACTATGATCTTGGATAATTTCATGATTTCCAGTGCCGGTTTTGCTCCTCCGACCTTAGTGTTTTTTTATAGAGATTTTCAGACTCGTAGCTCACCATGAGAGACTTAAAGCAAAGCAAGAACAGGTGTGTCATTGAAGGGAAAAGTTGTTCTATTCATCGTAAAGAAGTGGCGAAAATTTCTGAAGGTTTCGGAATGTGTAACCGTGTGTTCGGCAAGCTTGGTTCTTTTCGGGTCTCAGGGCATTACACAAGTAGTCAGTGAGATGTGACTGGTGCTGCGGTTGTGGAGTTCCTTTCCTTTGCTTAAGAGAATAGTTCTCACATTTTTCAGGTCGGTTGTTAAGGACTTTGGGTTGAGGGTTTTGTAACATTTCACCCATGCATCAGGTCTTCTAGTCTCACTAATTTGTACTGAAAGTGTCGAGTTCTTCTCAGGTATGAAATTGCTATATGAAGCCACAGATGATAGAAGAGAAGAGAGAGAGCCACCCTAAACCCTAAACCCCAACAACAACA
>Ga0209208_10004550_pt1 | contig 19609 bp, 11 predicted proteins | sample S1TSphfallax_3_FD_187694 | JGI IMG/M metagenome (GOLD analysis project Ga0209208, IMG submission 187694) | Host-associated microbial communities from peat moss isolated from Minnesota, USA - S1T2_Fd - Sphagnum fallax MG (SPAdes) (version 2) | ecosystem: Host-associated > Plants > Peat moss >... | reverse complement strand
GGGAACCCAGGCCTTTGCGGCAAGCCATTCTCAAACAACTGCAAGTAGAGTTAAACTCTACTCATGAAATACAATTGGGTGTCGACTCATTAGTGAAATGACTCTCACTTGTGACATGTGGCATGTGTCATTAAGGATGGTACAGTAGTTTGTTAATAAGGATGGGCAGCAGATTTGATTTTGAAATGGTGTGTATATTTTCATGAATATCGGTCTCACTCCTCTCCAGACTTTGCTCTATTTCAGATACAATTAACCAGAAAGTATAGTATGAGCTTTTGTGGTTTCCTGTTTTTGACCTCACCTGACACAATTCAGTGAAGTTACTGTGGGAGTATTGTAACTGGTGAACAGCAATTGGATCTGTCAACTGTGAAATGACTCAAGCAACATGTGTGTTTGCTCAAGGATATAGTAGTCATTTAAGGAATAAGGATAGGTGTTTCAAAGTTGATTGTGAAATGTTGCTTATTTCTCATTGTCTTGCACCTCTGCAGACCTTATCGTATTTCATTTCAGTTTGTGCAATAAACCAAAACATATCAAATGAGATATGTGGTTGTCTGTTGTCTACTTGATTGCTTCTTTCTTTAAACTCATTGTAACTCAGTCTCATCAATGAGAATGCCTGTGAAAATAGCAACACGTTCCAATGATTTGTGAATTCATCATCAAATGGCACCAACTGATCAATTATCAACAAGAGCTGTAATTCTGGATTGATTGACGACTCTGACACTTTCAGGCACTTGTAATCTGATATTATGTGTACATACATGCAATTTTATGTCTACCTTACTGCTCTCCAGTTAGAGCATCAAAATCGTGTATTGAGTTAAAAAGAGATCATGTAGTAGTTGAAAATTGTGTATCGAGTTAAAAAGAGATCATATAGTAGTTGGTGGAATGAACCATCAAACCAAAATCTTGTCACAACATCACCATTTTCTACCTTTTTCACTTAGTTGTTTTTTACCACGTAAAAGCACATTTATGGATGACTATGATGAAATTTAAAATTGCAATAGTTTAAAATATAATCTTTTTGAAAATTTTGACAACTTTTGATTCATTATTTTTTATTGGGATCAAAATATAAAATAAAAAAAATTTGCAATAAGGACTAGGCTCTTTTCGTTCTATGTGGGACACCTTAAAAGATCTTCACCCCATAAGAGGACCAAAAGAGGATACATAAGAAACAACCAAAAGAAAAACTCAAACTTGAGGTGGGCCTTGATTAAGTATGCAAACACAAAAAATGAACAAAAAAGGATACACAAGAAATGATTTTTAAGAACTTGAAATGAGGAAAACAAAACATGATTAAATACAAAAAAACAAAAGATGACTAAAAAAGGAATTCAAACTTGGGGGAGGTTGGCTTAATCAAGTACACAATAAAAGAAATAACCAAAAAAGGATACACAAGAAACAACCCCAAAAAAACTTGGATGGGGGGAAGGGGGGGCCATGCAGCTTGATCAAATATTCAACAAATGAAACAACTAAAAAAAATACACAAGAGACAACTTAGATAAAACTTAAGTAAGGGGGGCTTGATTAAGTATGCAAACATAGGATATGAAAATGAATTCAAACTAAAAGGGGTATGGTTTGATCAAGTATGCAACAAAAGAAAAGACTAGAAAATAAGAGGAATTATAATGGGGGGGCACAACTTGGTTAGGTATGAGACAAAAAATACAACCAAAAATATGTATCTTTATATAATTTTGACCTTTTTAAGTATTAAATTAAAACTTGTAATTATCTTGTTAGTTAGATGTTACCATGTATATATGTTAAATTATAATCTAGATAAATGTTAATTAACTAGTTATTAGTTAGTATATTAGTTTTTACTTAGTTAGGTAACTACTTTAATTATTAATTAGTGTTCCATCTTTGAATTAGTGTTAAGTAACTATTTTAGTTATTAATAAAACCACCTAGCCTATTTAAGGAGGTGAGTTTGAATCTTTTGGATTCTTCTTCATTTGCAATAACATTCGTAGAGTTATTTTATTATCTTTTGGACTATATATATGCATTATGTTTAATTTGCAATATAGGAATAATGAAATTATTGTGTACATGTCTTCTAGAAGTGTATACTTTGTCCCTTAATAAAAATCATGACAAATAAGGTGTAACTTGACCATAAGATCATGACCAAAAATCAACATTAACATTCTACGCCTACAACACACATAAACAAACCATTAATGAATCAAATCATAACAACATTCCATCAACAAAACAAAAGCAAAAACAAAGATGAAGCTAAGATGAAAAGAGGCCACCAATGAAAAATTCCATTCCATCTGCAGTAGTTAACAACATTAAAGCAAAAACAACTACATTTCATTAGAAGAGGATGACTACCAAGAGATGAAACAACACACAACAAGAATGAAGTGTATGGTGGGATGCCACACCTTATTGTTGCAATGCTTCCAACCATAAACAAAGTTAGGGTTGCTTGAACCAAGTTTATTTAAACCTAACTACCAACCAAGCTAGTGATAGGACTCCTTTGGCTTCTGCATTCTTAAATGTTTGGACACTAGCCTATCTACCCTACTTGAGGAACAACTCTTCCTTCCCCATATGATACTATTATGGTTGTCGTAAGGAGATGATGGGGTAATAGTCTTCAAATCAATATTTCCATTTCTTTCAACAATAGATAGGTCGGTGAATAAAATAGATGCAAGTTACAGTGGTTCATTTTTGTGATGAAACTATGTTCTTTCCCTAGGTACCCTTTACTCAAATGCATATGGTGATTAATATATCCATAGATCTATTAATTAAGATTCAGATTTAAATTGATAATTTCATTATGAAGAGAATTGTGTGGTTATTTATTGAAAAAAAATCATTTATTAGTAGTAATGGACTTTTGAAGTCAAAAATATGGATTGGTTATCTAACAAAAACATCAAAAATGGAAAAATATTATATTGATTCACATTCCAAGTTTGTTATTGAGATTCAATATATAATGTAATACAAAATGATAAACTCATTTGAACAATCTTTTCTTCGAAAAATTTAATCATTTAATAGTTAAGGACTTTTGAATGGTTAAAATTTGACTATATTTTCATAAGTCCATATAAGTTGCAATTTTTGTTTGTTTTTCAATTTCTTTGTCCCAAAAGCATCTTTTTTGAAATTTTTAAAGGGATCATTATTCCTATGGACTTTGTGGGTTTCCTTTTTTAGGACTTCCAAATTTAAAAATGACATCAACTACCTTAAATACAAATTTTCACGTAGATTTGGGAAGGTTTTTAAGTGATTGAACATGTATTATTCAAAGACTAAAATAATAACATTTTTTAAAGTAACAACCATGTCCATTTGAATCATTCCAAAAAATCTTGTATAGACTTGTAAGAAATGTAATTTTTGCCAATATTGAGCCATTGTAGCTTTCATTTACCCAATAAACACTTAAGAAAAATATGAGGGATTACAAATGGGTGTAAGCAAGATATTTTGTACATATTTACTACCTTGTACTTGAAAATAAGAAAAAAAAATTAACTTTTAAACTTCCTTTAGCATTTGAAACAAATGAAACCTTTAGTTTTTTTCATGGGCATCAATACTTGCCTTTAACTTTTCAAAATAATGTGTGTCATATCATTTGGATTTGAAAAAATACCCAAAAAGTATCCCCAATAATTCATCATTTTTCAAAAGGTTGGGGATGATTTTAGTTATGAAAACAAACTTCATTAACCAAAAAACATATATTAGAATGTTCACCATTATATCAATATTGAGGTGCTTGAAAAAAAACCAAATATTTGTAAAAACATTTCACCTACTTTTGAGTACTTGAACTTTATTTTTCAAATTGTCACAAATTTCAGGTCCAATTCAAATACTTGCAAGCACTTTTAAAAACATGATTATAACAATTTAGTTTTTAAGTCCATGTGAATAAGAGTTAAGAAATAATGTACACAAAAAAAATATATTATCCCCATAAAATGACTTGTTAATCCTTTTATTAAAAGATTTTAGCATTTTGTTGCTTACATTATTTTTTGTATATATTCTACCATGTTTCACCCAAATTGCAATTGTGTTTTGGGGTGAAATCACACTAAGATTGAGCCACTTTTCACCCAAAAAAATGATGTATAACAAATATCATGGTACATAATAAGCTAAAATTTTGATGGCATCCTTTGGTTATTTTAAACACAAGAAAAAAAAAAGTAATTTGCATAACAACATTTTGGAACTCAAAGTTCATCTTAAGTCAAAATTAATTTTGATTCAACAATTAGACGAAGAAGATTAGATGAAATTAATGGACATGTAGAGTATATAATTTATAGTTTTTCAACAACCATAGGGCCTCATGTTTATGGTTCATAAAACATTTCCAAACAAAAGAAACTAAAAAAGTAATGTAATGCCCATCCTCTTCATTGATATGGTAGTGGTTTTTTTCTTAAAAAAAGATATCATTTATGCATTTATTGTTAAACAAATACAAAAAAAACATTTTTTGAATGGAATTTCATCCAAAAAAATTTAATTTCTAAATGGTCCTAATTTTAATTGATGTATATCAATATCATACATCATTATAAAAAATTTGTGTGAGAGAGTTTCTAATAAAGGGAAATATTTCCAAATAAAATGTATGGGTGGGAAAGAAAGGAAGAGAAGAGAAATATAAAAATTGATGGAAGAAAGGTAATTGTCGTGCAAAGAGTAAAGTATACAAATGTATTCAATGAACATGATTATGAAATGTTTAATTAAATTGTTTATTTTGATTGGTGTATTGACATTATTTGATTAAAGGTTTGGAAAAAAAAATGGCATGTACCTTTTGACTAGTCATATTTGATTAGGTTATCCTTTTTCAATGTTTAGTTCATGAAACATTAGTCAAATGGGTCGAAAAATTGACATGTTCAATCAAGTTGGCATTGTTATATGGGGGCATTTACTAGGTACTAAGTTTCAATGACAAAAAATATATATATTATTGCATGATGTCCTCATGGTCATATTATTAAATTTGTAAAAATAGCAATTTTGCCAATAAATATGTGAGGAGATGTAATGATGATTTGTCCATCATTCATATAATTATGTATGCACCTTTTTTAGTAACAAAATTGCAATAAATGGATGCACACATAAATAATAAGTCAACATTGCATGCATTACATGGCAACCCAATAAAGGTCATGAAAGAAAAGTAAAAAAACAATTGAAGTACCAACTACTATTAAAATGAGCATTCAAACTAGAATATTCACACAACAATGTGTGAAACCAACAATGCTTGAAAGAAAACATATGGCCAAAAGCATAAATGAATTAATTAGGCATAAATGAACTTGGACAAAGGTTCATGTTTGGGCACATTAGCCATACAAGGGTTGCATAGTCAAACATGAAACATCTCACATCAAATCAACAAGAGACAAAATTCTATGATTTGACCCATCAATTAAAGCATATACCTAGCTATGGTCATTAGTAAATAAAAAAAATTATGATGTTAATGTCAAAGTGTCCAACATTAAAGCAATATGTTATGTTATACACTTGATTCAATTAATCCCCACTCAATTTACTTGTAACAAATCACTTGCATACACTCATATGGAGGGCATGGTTTTTGAACTACAAGACAACATTCCACAACAAATTGCAACAATTTCCAAAAATGCAACATGAACACCATTGTGCAAAAAATTCACCATCCAACATTGAGGTGTTGATGATTTAATAGGTAGGATCCAAGTGTCAAACTAGTATGGCCAATTTGATTAAGTTTAAGCCATCTTGATTAGATGTATAGCTTATTGACATTTAATTTTTTAAATCACTTTATTCAAAATCACTAGTCAAAAGAACCATGTGTTTAATCAAGGTGAACATCCCCTTTAGTTAATGAGAACACTTTAGCCAAGTTGAACCTTCTGAAAAGTCATGATTTTTTGTAAATATGTTGTTATAAAAGTTTTTTTATGATGCACAATAGGAATATTGATGACCTAAAAAAACATTTCAACTTGTTTGTTGAATAGGTTGGTCAATGAACTGTGGACATATGGACCAACTAGAGGAGGAACCAACTAAACAACATCAAGAACTTCAATGTGACATCAATAGGTTGCAAATGACTATTGATAAGTTGAAAAACATGGACCCTTATTTTTTTTCACATCATCTACCAAAGTTTGATGAAGTTTTGTTAGAAAATATGTATAATTCGATTTCACAACCAATCCTAAGGTTTGGCATTTAGTTCAAGACATAGTGCGAAAGGATATTTATGAAATATCATATAACATCATGTAGATAAGGACACATGTATTGGCATAAGCTTTGAACTTATGTGTAAGCACTTCCAAAATTTGCTTACATCCCACATACCCTTGACCTAAAAACTATGTATAGGGGGGCAAAAACACATTAGAGTGTCACAATTTTGGCAAATTAGAATCTCTTTTCAAAGTCCTTTTCTAGTGTAATTGAAAACTGGTTTAAAATATGAATATTTAGATGATATTGAAAATAACATTTTTTTCCATTTCCAATTTCAAATCATGATGCTATAAGACATTAAAAAAATCACAAAAGAATTTTGTTTAATAATTTTATTTAAATGCTTAAAAAGGCTTTTTAAATAATTACAATTTATGAGATTTTAAAAAGTCCATAACATAATAAATTAAAATCACCTTCTATTCATTCAATGCATCTTTAGTTTTTAAAACATGAGTCATCCAATATCCCAAAGTTTCAAACACATAAGATTAACAACATATAAGATGAAAGTTCATATCCATGAATTTTGTACGTGTGACAAAAAGAGTGGGCAAAATTCAAAAGTTCATTACTTATTAGCTATTCACAATTTTGATTTGATGTTTTTATTCTTGGAAGGTTGATTATGATAGCTTTTAGATAAATGGGTCCTTTTAAAAATTATTTCAATGAATTTTATTCTATTTATTTTCTTGTATATAAGGAATACATGAAAAACTGCCATTATGACATCCATATAAAGTCACCATAGTATGAAAACGCACTAAGGTAAGTCCTTGTTGTCAAGGATTTATTGTGTGAGCACTGAAGGTAAAGCATGAGGTCCACACAATAATTCCTTGACATCAAGGACTTACATTGTGTGACAACCGAAATAATCAATGCCTTATGAAATAATTCCTTCCCTCTTAGCAATATGATTGGATTATGTCTTTTGCCCTAAAGATCTTACAAAATTACACTATCTACCCTCGAGAACATTTCATAAGCCTAATTACAAAAAATAATCGACCCTCCAAATACACCAAAGATTTTTTCAAGGTTGGATTCTTTTAATCCTAGTCAAGGAGAAGTAGGACCTAATCAACTTGTGTTGTCACCTATTAAAGACACATAGATCATCGTGTCACTAGTCCAAGAGACAACATGTTCACCATCCAATATCGAAGTGTTGATAATTTAAAAGCAAATAGGTCATTTACCCAGAGTTTTAATTGGAACTTTTTCAAATTGGAGGTAGTTTTAAGCTACAATTTATAATGATTGCAATGTGTCTGAGGTTCAATAGGTCTTTAATGTACCACAAGTGGCACAAACTAATGACCAGGCAATGGTTGCACATTCTGCTCTTGATCTTTGAGTTGTTTTGATTACTTGACATGCAATAAGAACCTGCATGTGTTTAGAAATAGGAACCTATTTACATTAATATTTTAGCAGAGAAAGAGAAGAGGAAATGGGAAGGCAGAAAGCCTCTTTTTACCAGGTTGACAATGTTTTAATAAGTACCAAATTTGACACTTGTGTTGTAGAATATAATTTCACAAGTTAGAATGTAGTAAACACACAAAGGAAAATGACACTAACTAAAGACAATAATGAGACATAGATAATTTCCTAATAGATAACAATATGAAATTATCTATTACTAACTATATTTTGTTCTTAATGTGTAAGGATTGTGGCTCATCCATGCACCAAAAATGCTCCAACTACACATTAACCAACTTGTTGTTTGGTTTGTGTAGATCCATGTGAATAATTGATTCACTTATCATTCTTGTTAATCCTCATCCCGAAGCTCTAGCACGCCCCTCTACCTTCCAAAATGTTTTGAGCCAGGGAGCATACCCCAACTCCTTGTCCTTTTATTGTTTCACATTTATACTTGCAATTGAGTCTATCAAAGAGTTTGGGGGTGCATCATTCTAACAACAAGAGCTCCAAAATGATGATTGAAATAGAAGATTGGCAATGACTAAACAAATAAACTTTTCAACAACATGAGCTCCAAAATGACAAAGAAAATCAACTATGTTTGAGTAGAAGAAATTGTCCAACAAAAGCTCCAAATGAATTAAGAGAAAGAGAGGGGCCTTACCTAGTCTTGGTGTTGTCTATGAAAGGCGATTAAAGATGACACTTGTTGATGCTGTGAGTGATTATATAAAAAAATTTGAGAACAATGATAAAATTTTATTGACGCAATGAAAAATTATATGGAGAAAGCTTGAATGGTGATAAAAGTTAGGGTAAATAAGGAGTGTTGGTAGGCTAGGTAAACAACATGTCTTAATGGTGGTAGGCAAGTGAAATAAGTTACTGAAAAGTAATTTTATTAAAGCTAAAATAAATATTAAAAAATAGGGTAGCTATTGATAGTAGGTTTGGTTAGTGGTGATTCTACCCCTATGTGTGAAAAAACTTTAAATATCCTAGTTATATAAACCCCATACCTAGCTTAAAACTTATTTTGAAAACCTAACTTGGGTGAAAACCTTTAACCCCACCCAAGTTTCACCATTTTGAAATGTTGTGGGATAGATCTAATTCTTAGTGGCCAATTCTCACACAAGTTTGAATATCAATAAGGGTATCATTAAATTTGATACCTTGTCATGTTTTAATTTTGATACATGGGTGATATCCAACACACGTGCAATACCCACCCAACATTGGCAATTACTTAATATAATTAAAATTTAAAAAGGAGACACAAGATAACCTCAAAATAGTGTTGGACTCATTGTGGTTCAAACTTTAAAAACACCACCTTCCACCTTCCTCCTAGCAAACTTTATAACTTGGCTTGAGAATGGCATCCAACGATACTCCCAAAAATATCAAAAGTGGAAGTTTCAATTTTTTTTGTTGTGAAATCTCAAAACTTTCAAGGCTCATAACTTGTTCAAAACATAAGTAAGACCTTTAGGGACCCTAAGCCCATTCTAGACCTATTTTACCTACTTTCAAAGTTTTAATTATCAAATTGGTCAAATCTACTTATCCATGAAAAGGAATGCAAAACTAACCATTGGATCCAAAGTTTACACATTCAAATATCTTTGGTAAAAATTGTAATAAAATCCAATGATGAAATGATGAAACAACCAAGTTACATTGAACTCATATAGGTGCTACCCACAACTAGATCTAAAGCTTCTACATATCATTTATGGGAACACATACATGATGTTAGAAGGCTTTAAATAAAATGAATCAATCCAACTAATTGTTTGCTTCTAGTTTACTTCTTGTTTTATAAGCCAATCCAAGCTCACTAAAACCAAAACCCATACAAGTAAATTCAAGTCTTAAAGTCTACTTTCTTTGATGCCAATTAGGTTTTGTTGAAGATACATCTAAATTTAGATTTACCTTCATTTGATCAATTAACTCCCAAAAGTTAAAAAACAAGGACAATTTTCGAATTTAGTAGCAATTATGATCGAGGATTTTCAAAATGTCAAACAAACTAGTAAGATAATTGAGAATGAGAGGCAATTGAATAAATGAAAATTTGATCAAAATGTGTGCATCTTGAACAAATGAGCATTGTGATTTGGTCAAAATAATGATTGATTCTCTTTATGGAACACTTTACCTTGGGTACCTCTTTTTCATGTATTCAATATGGAGACATGAAAGTCAAGGTATTTAACAATATATTTATATGTCACATTGATGGGATGTGGTTAACTTGATACTAACAACAATTATAAATTAAATCAATAATTTATTACAAGTTTTTAATTATATAGTAAGGCTTGATCTTCTACATTTTTTGCATCCTCAACTAATCTCAAATACAACAATGAATCCAAATTTAAGTTTTTAGGACCCACATACCCCTTGTCTTAAAGCACCAAAATGAAGCATAGCACAAGTAAGTGCCTCAAGTGTTTAGCAAACCAAATGCCATTTTTGGGAGTTATGATCTAGCTAAAGTCCAACAAGTATTAGCCTCTCAATGCCAATCGTGTATTACGTATATATGCAACTAAAAGATATTCAAATTTGCCAAGGGTTAAAGATTGGAAGTTTTGTTAAACACATTAACCCAAACCCCACAAACACATGTAATAGGACAAAATAATGTATGGCAAGTTAATTTTACCATGCAAGTGTTAAAATCAATTCATTTTTATCTTATTAATGCCAATTTGGCACTTGTAAGTTAGAGTTTTTTGGAGTTTGGTACATGGGGTTCTTAAATATTTTGACTTTGGTTTTTTTAAATCTACATCTTGTCCATTGCTTTTATGTCGTTTTAGCAATTCCATGAGATATGATATTATTCAACATTTGAGTTATAACCCAAAATGGATTCCTGAAGTATGTATCATGTGAACAATTTGGAAAAGTAAAAGGAATATGAAGAAGCAAAAGGTTGATGTGTGTCATGTGAGTTGGTGACACTTTTGTTGGTGACATGTGCGTGCCTTGTTCTTGTATGGTTTGCAAGAGGAGGTGATAAGGAGCTTATTGAGGACCATACTCCCTAAATGGATTTGGCGTTAATTAATTTTTTTTCATTTTTTGAAAAATTTATTATTATTTTGAAAATAATGTAATTAAACTTTGTCAAATCTAAGATTTGAAGTCAAGTCTATGGGGTCTAGACACACTCGGACTAATGTATATCTATATATAATATATTTTAGGTGTTTGTTTGTCCAGTCGTCCTTCTTGGGAATAAGGGGGTTAGGGTTAGCACGCCCTTCATGAACGTGTTTCCCTGGTTACCTTTCTCACGAAACGGTCTTCTTCACTTATCTCCCCCCCTTCAACACAAAAACCCTCATTAAACCAATGAACGAAGAGGAAGAGGAGGCCCCTTTGGAGGACCCACATGTCCGTTGGAACTATCTTGCCCGGGAGAGGCATGCTACTCGATATGAGGAGCAGCGTGCAACAGATGCCAACCGACGGGCAACTCAAACAGGTGTGCGCAACGATGTGCAGATTGCGACGAACAAGCCCTCCTTTGAGGCTATATGCAATCTCCTAAATGGCTTCACGAGAAGCTACATTCACGACGTGCAGTTGTTTAAATCAGAATGCTTCTTTGAAATAAATACAGTTTAAAGAAATTGGGGGACTTCACAGTGTCCAAAGGTCACGGGTACCCACTAATTTGTTATAATTATGTATCTCTTGATAATAATGTTGTCTATGTCAACATTTTCAAAAATTCAAAATTCGAAATCAAACTTAAAAATTGTAAATATATTAATTATTTGGAAGAAAAAACTTGCCGAATTTGTTCAACAACTACAATGATGATCTATAGAGATGTGGCAACTTGTATTGTGAGCTTGTTGCATGACTTGAGCTTTTTTGTAAAATGTAATTGGGCAACATGGACCAATTCTCACATTGCCATTGCCAAATGTGTGAAAATCTCAAATCCTTATACAAATCATCAAATTTTGCATGAAAATTCTGAGAATTCTTTTTCATCTGAATTTTAAATTAATGTTCGTCCAATCTGGCAAGAAATGAGGGGATTCCATAAATCCAAGCTTGTAATCTCTGGAAACGCCACAAGTTCTCTAGGGTTCCACAAGCCCAGATGTCATGTTTGGAACTAGTACTTTCAATGTTAGTGTGCAAACAAAATGCAAATCACAAGAAGCAAGAATTTGGAGTTTATGTGCATCATTCTCTGATTTTACTCAGGGTGCTCCTCATATTGACAGGGTCCTGGCACATCACTTGTGCTGTTTGTTCATATAATTAGTTGGTCATCAGAAAGTGGAATGCAACCTTTAGTTCGTTTTTGTAACTTTCCTGCCATGAAAAATCAGCCTCCTGGTAATTTGATCCAAATCTATCATCTAAACTACAAGGCTTTCAATACTATTGGACAGCTCAAAAGCTTTGAGTCTATAGGGAGAAATCATCAATTACAAGTTTCATAATCTCCTTGCTAGTTTGAGAGTCAAGCTTGCAAGAGAGTTGTCTTTTCTTGAAGATCTCTAGCAGTCTGTCGGTCACTCCCTCCCTCCGTCAGCCAGTGCCACCTTACAGGAAACACACTGAAGAGGAAAAGACAGCATAGCAAGTGTCCAGCATGACATATTAAGCACGCTTGAGGCGTTTCTGAAAGACAGCTTTTGTGCAGATGATGGCAAAGAATGAGAATGCTGTAATGCTAACTCCCAAAAACAACACCATTTCATCAAACCAAGAGCTTTCTTGCAGATAAACTTTTAAGCCAATGGTTGACCAAAAGCTTTCTGTATATACAGGGTCAGCTGCACCCATTGTGTCTCCTGTCTCCAGTGGGAGTAATTGCCACCCTGATGAATCATAGCCTAATCGTGGCGAGAATGCAGGCACATACCTTAAGAAACCACATACACACAAGCATTCCCACTGTAAATTTGCATGCAAACAACATTACTGGACAAGGGGAGGCTATCCACAAGTGGCATAATTAAGAACTCTGATTGTATCTAGCCAAAGACCTGCCCTTGACAAGGATGGTTGCAATGTCATAAGAAATTTATGTACTGAGAATGATTACCTGGTGGTGGACACAATACATCGCCCTTTGTGATCAGCTGTAGATGCCACACAAACTTCCTCTGGGTTCTTGCAGGCATCTGTACATTCTTCATTTTGTGCTGGGAACTTCTTCCATTCCTTCCGATTGAGCTCAGTTCGGTCAGCTAGGAAGTTCCATACAAAGCGTGAGGTATCCTCAATATAATATGGATCTGGGATTGCTGAGGGTTCTCCTTGAAACACACCCACATAGTGAGTTGTGAAGCCTTGAGATGGTGTCATTAGACTCTTCACTAGCTCACATGTCATCCCTGGCTCCTGATGGAAAAGGCACCCAACCATAGCCTCCACCAATGACACGTTGACCTACATTCAAGTACCAAGTACAGAAAGCATCAAATAACATGACAATTGCAAAACACATCCTAAAAATGCTGAAATCCTCAACTTCAATGTCATCCTACATACCCAATGTCTGACTTGAGCCAATGAAAGCATACATTGAAAAAATTGTAAACTCTTCACAAAACTAGCAGAATGCATTACCTACCCAATCACAACTGTACAAGCATTCACCCTTACAAAAGAGCTAGAATTGTACCTATGAACAAACTAGATTCTTCCAACTGAAAAGCTACAGAGCATAATGATAATAGTTAACCAAATTGCATCACCTGAATTGACTTTAGAATGGTTGTATCAGCTGTATTGTCGCTTGCAAGCATATAAAGTGCACGTGCTACTAAGGAAGCTGCTGAGGCAATCACTTCCACATTTATGTTGCTGGCATCATCATACTGGCTATGGTAGAATTTGTTCTTGAAGATGGTGTCAAATTCCTCCAAGACAACACCTGCATTGCAGCTCAGAAGAGGAGCATGCCAATCATCTCAATACAGGAACTGAGGAAAAATACATGGTCATAACTATTGGGAACTTCTCACTATTATATTGAACTCAACCTGAAACAGCCTCTTTCATTCTCTTGCAACTTCCACCATACTTCCTAAAGCTCATAATAATGCCCAGGAAAACTTTACAGAAATTTAGAAAACCCAAATGCTGCCTAACAATCAAACTTACCATTTCAATACACCAACAAATACAGTTCTCCAGCCAGATTTCTCAAGAAGTTGAGGTCATCAAAGATTTCAACAGGAAATAAAAGTGGATAGTTATATAACTTCTATCCTACAAAACCTCCACACCTATATAACATGAACGATACTCTGCTATCTGGCTAAGTCAAAGCAAAGCTAATAAGTGCATTTGAGTGAGGAAAAAGGTTCTTGTTGTACCTGCAGTAGTGGGATCCTTGTGAACAAAAGACATGAGTGATGATGGAGGAATGCCAGGGTTGGATGGAGAGGCAGGTTTAACTTGCGGTTTGCTTGTAGAATCTTTAAGTGAAACAGCTGCTGCCTTTAAAGCATTGAGAATTTGCAGAGTAGGTGTTGTGGCTGCACTGGCCTGTTTGTGGACATAGAAAGTGGAATCATGAGCCTGGCCAATAGACCCCACCTCCAGTACTTGGTAAATTGAAGTGGCATTGAGACCCATAACAAAATTTGAGTCAGATTTCAGCTGTGCCAGAAACTGACGGCTCCCTAAGTAGCCAAAGGATTCCCCTGTAAGCACAAGAAACACTAGTTGTTTCTTCAAGGTCTCTAACCCTCCCATCTCTGCAAGGGCATCAACCGCTGCAAGCAATGCTAGCATGCCTGATAGAGGGGAGTCAGCCCCAGGTGCAACATCATGAAAAAAGGAAGAAGAGTCCATTGATGCTATGGCCAACACAATAGGCTTCCCTGTGGGAGATGATACATTCATAGCTGGAAGTGCTGACCAGACACTGTATCCTCCTAGTGGAAGGCAAGAATTCTCCCTCAGGCATGATTCTGTGGTATGTGTCCCTGCTTTTGTTGTGCGCATGACTGCATTAAATTCTGCAACATTTAAAGGATATTTGAAACTGACTCTTTCATTCTTCGCTGCCAAAGCTTGCACATCGTCTGTGCTATTCTGCAACATAAACCATGAGAAAACTAAATCAGGGAACAAGAAAGTCACATTTGGAGCCTTATGAAAACTGTGACTGTCATAGAAATATCAGCATTTTAGTGGAATACTGGAAGAACTTTGACTGCCAGAACTTCTTCAACTTATTGCTGAAATCTAACTCATGCCCTATGATAGTGGGTAAGCTGTTGGATTGCCCCATGGGATTCAGGCTGGTGGACTGTGCTATTTAAATCCAATGATGTGCAACCTAAAGATAGACATTCCACACCATGCCCCCCCCCCTTCACTTGATTCTGACAATCTTGTGAAGCTGCTGCTGCAGCACTCATTACCCATCTTGATCAAACCCTAAATTACAAAATTTCTGCATTTCAACATATTCTGCACAAGTATCAACTCTTCACACCCATTGTTGCTTTTGTACTTCAACTGGAAGTACAATAAAACCATATCCTACAACACCATTCGAATGCACCACTACAGTCATCAGACTGTTTGTGCACATGTGAGGAGGCACAAGTTGGGCTAGAAATACATGTTGGGTTCATGTAAAACTCCAGGGAATCCTTTGAGATTTTCAGCAGAAGGATACAGCCCTTCTCTTGGACAGCTACGACTTGCAGCATTTGTGAGAGCACAAATGGCAACTAAAATTTTAGCTGGAAGGCTCCTGTCTTCAGAGGTAAACAGCAGTAGACACCACCGATGGCAAATCTTACAATATGATCATGATGTTCTTACTTGATTAGGTCATATTTTGCATGCAACAAAAGAAATATATGCAAGGCTGAATCATAGAGAAACCTTGTGGAGAAGAAACACCGGGAAGTTGAGACGTCTGTACATAATGCCAGATCCTGTAGGATTCCACTGGTAGCTCTTTGTGTCATATGGTGCAAATTCAGCTTGTGGGAAGATTGAGTCTGCAGAAAATCCAGCAACTTCTGGGAAGCTCAAATTGTCATATTCTATCAGCAGGCCTGCAACTTGCTGCTCCAAGGAAGAAGAAGAACCATCCGCTTCTTCAAGCCTCTTCAAAAAACCCACCAAAGCAGAAGATGGCAGCAGCACAGTCCTGGGAGCACTCAATTGTACCGAGTTTGCGTCCTGGAACCTTTGAATTGGAGCTATGGCCTTGGTGCGACCGGGGTTAGCACATCCCAATTCCCCCGTCACATTCAGAAGTCGGACACAAGGGTATCCTTGTAAGCTTTGATACATGGCATTTTCAAGGTCTGGCACTGATCGCATTGGCGACGACCCCATCGCCGTGACGGATACCACCGCCACGCTGCTGAAAATTGTTACAAACAAGGCTAGAAACGGTACAAGCAGCTCCGGAGTACTAGTACTCCATCGTGACCATCTCAGCTTGCGACAACACTCCATAGCCAAAACGATTTCCACTTCTTAGTTTTGCGTGCGTAATCTAACTACGATGTCGCAATCATGAAATTGGGAAACCCCTGACCATTTCGAGGTGGAGAGAAAGAAACGCACAGAGAGCGCCAGAGTCTGCGATACCCCTAAAGTGGCCCAACAGGATCACACTGTAAATACGGTCCAGAAATTAGAAAGGGACAAAGCAACACACAATAAAAACTCGCACACAAACGAAAAAGAAGAAATCGGAGGAGTCCGACAGACCCAATTTGGAGCTTCGACGAAAGTGCATGGGAGTGCGTGAGATGGCGACCGGGAAGCCGAGACGCGAAGATTTTGCACTACTGACGAAACCCTAATTGGGGAAGAGACGAAGAAGATCCACGAAGGGACGAAACCCTAAAGGGAGAGAGACGAAGGGACGAAACCTTGATTGGGGAAGAGACGAAGGTACGAAACCTTGATTGGGGAAGAGACTAAGGGACGAAACACGAAACCCTAATTGGGGAAGATATTTAGGGACAAAGCCCTTATAAGGAAAGAGATGAAGGGACGAAACCCTAATTGGGGAAGATACTTAGGGACAAAACCCTTATAGGGAAAGAGATGAAGCGATGAAACCCTAATTGGGGAAAATACCAAGGGATAAAGCCTTTATAAGGAAAGAGACAAAGGGACAAAATCCTAATTGGGAAAGATAGTTATAGACAAAGCCCTTATAGGAAAAGAGACGAAGGGATGAAACACTAATTAACTTAGATTTGCATACATTCTCACAAGAACAAACACATTGATTGTGTCCATTCCATGTTGCTCGCATAAAGTTCAAACCAAGTTTGAGCTCATTGAGTTTAGTGTGGCACTAACAAGTGTATGTATTCCATTCCTTCACCCTTTTAACAAACCATGATTTCAAGCTTTGAAACTTTGTAAGCATGACATGGACTTTTGAATGCTTCAATTTGAAAGCAATGAGGAACTCCAACTACCAAGAAAAAAACACAAACTTTGTAAGTATGTATGCCATAAAACAAGTAAATGTGGTATAAGGAGGATCTATTTCCCAAAGGTATAAGAATTCCTATAATACACATCACCCACAACCCTAAAATAAGAATCATGATGAAAACATTATCCTAATTCAAAAGTAAGGCAAACAAAAAGATTGGTTTGTAGATATTCATATGAGTGTAGATAGAACTTCAACATAAAAGTAGCCAAGTTTAGAGCAAGAAGGTACAACAAGATCTAACCATAAGGAATATAGTCAAGGGTAGACTCCAGTGGGACCAATACAAATATCATACCTAGTTACACATCGCATTTTATAGCCTTGTGGTCATGAACAAATTATCCTAGTTTAGAATTAAGGCAAACTAAAATATTGGTTTGTAGATATTCATATGAGTGTAAACAATGTTTCAACATAGAAGTAGCTAAGTCTAAAGCAAAAAGGTATAACCAGATTTATCCATAAGCAATGCAATCAAGAGCGGACTCCAATCGGACTAGTGCAAATATCAAATAGTTACACATTCCATATTATAGCCTTGTGGCCATAGATCTCATGTAGAGAATAAGAGGCATGTGTTGTGAGTTGTTCAATACATCTAGCCTTGGACACAAAATCCCAATTATTCATTACAAAAAAAAATTCACATGAGGCAACTCACATTGTTGTTAAGAAAAAAGAGAAATCAACCAGTACACCACAAGACTAGGCCAATTTGATAAGAGTTTTCTTTTCAAGGGATAGAGTTTAATATTTAGTTCATCGCAACATCTTACCTTGGAACTCATTCCTTCTTGAGCCTAATATAAGAGGCACAATAAACTCACAATAAATAGTGACATAAATAGGATTTAGAACAAACCAAAAACAACAATTTGGGGGATTCTTGCTTAGAGTTCAAACACATTTAATTCATGTTCAAGGTTATGTCTTATGATGATACACATTGCAATCCTTTTTGCTTTAATCTTCACTCCTATGCACTAGAATTATTAAGTGTATCTACAACCTTGTATCTCCATGGTTAGATCATCCTTTATATAACCTCTATCAAAGTTTGAAAGAAAGAACATAATTTGAAGGTAGGTACATAAAAGCAAAATTGGGTTCTTTTCCTCAACCCAAATGCACCCCTCCCCTCCTTTTTCAACAAATGTTAAACACAAGAAACAAACTTTTATAGACCTCGGCATTAGTTTTCCACATATGAAAGTTTATATAAAACAAAATTGGCAAGGTGAATGTCCTTCCAATGTTCAATAATTGGTATTTGATCAAGGTCCTTTCAATACATAATTTGCTAGATTTTTCTAGGTTGATCCGAACCCATTCATGATTTAAATTGATATTGAAAATAGGAAAATAAATGACTAGAATCACTTAGCTCTTTGATTGTTGGAATTTTGAACTCATTTATGTCACAACAAAGCATTAGCTTAAACATCATTCAAGCACCCATTGGAGTAAGTTGGAGAGTTGCATTGAACACTGGGGCATTACTAAAAAAATCAAATTGAGTTGATTTGGGATCATGCAAAGAGTCGAAGGCAATTTGCCTCATCAAATTAAAAGTTGTAAGAAAAGATCATTTAGGACAAGGGTCCTTTAGTTCCCTTGTTATAAATTATCAAGGATGAACATGAAGCTCACCCAAAACAAATTGATTTCAATAAAAAAAATCAATGACCAAAATCAATGAACTCTACAATTGTTGGACTTTTGAAGGTTCATTTGAAAAGCTTTAAACAATTAATCAAACACCCATAAGTAAGAACAAAACCACATATAACATAGACAGTCCTTTTCAAATTATTGACAATGAATTTTTGTGAACATTAAAATCACAAAACATCCAAAGCAATAACCCATATAAATGAAAATGCATGTTAATGAAGTTCAAATAATAATCACATATCCTATTTGGTCCTTTCAAAGCAATTATTGCATCTAATCAAATATAATCATACAATAAGTTAAAGCAATTTGACTCAAGCAAACCTTTGAGTGAAAAGAATCACTTAGTTATACGTAGTTGCTAGATTGTTAAGGGCCCATAAAACACCTATTTAGTAATCACAACTATTAAACACAAGCTCAAGTAAGAATAATACCACTTGGTCCTTTCAAATAAAACTTGTTAAAGGACTTAAAAAATATTGATTCATCAACAACCTTTACAAAACATGAAACATTTGATTACACTACACCAAAATGTGTATTAGTTCACTATAGGTTTTAGGTTTCAATAAGTTTTTAGTCAATTTGGATATTTTTTCGATGGTGAAATTAGTCAACCCCCTAGTGAATGGGGACTAGTTATTACGAACAGTGAATTGGTCCACTAATATCTAGTGA